>Ga0256405_10001624_pt1 | contig 59593 bp, 37 predicted proteins | sample RumenRJG_02DNA_FD_189096 | JGI IMG/M metagenome (GOLD analysis project Ga0256405, IMG submission 189096) | Bovine rumen microbial communities from Lethbridge, Alberta, Canada - RJG_02 | ecosystem: Host-associated > Mammals > Digestive system > Stomach > Rumen | place: Canada: Alberta... | reverse complement strand
GAACTCTTAAGCACAACAGACAAAAAAATAACCGATATCGCTTCCCTGGTGGGATTCAACAATATCAGTTATTTTAACAGGACATTTACTAAAGTAATGGGCGCCACCCCGTCAGCTTACCGAAGAAACAAATGAATTCTATTTGTTCTTAAAGCAGAATAGCTTCTCCGCATCTCCTGGCTGTGCTTCTTTAATAATTATGTCACCCATCTTGGCTTCTCCCTTACAAACTGCGATTTGTTTAATACGAAAATTCTAACCTTTTCATAAATAAAAATAAAGCCCACCAACGTGAGCTTCATTATGTATCCTCATTTAATCTGTGAATGGTAACGGATCTTCCGGTTTTTTAGCATCATCCGGAATTAACCAAATGCCTTTATACATAGCCCCTTCAACACGCCCCTCTTTGCATAGTATCTGCACTCTTCGTGCGGTAATTCCCCACTTTTTTGCAACTTCGGCTGTAGAAAGATAATCCATAAGTTTTCTCCTGTCATAAACTGCATGAAATCGGATAAGTTACATCAATAATAGTATATTCGTATCAGCGAACATTTTCAAGAAAAACAATCCCCTAAATCAAGCTTATTACCATGATCTAGGGGCGTTTTCTAAATACCATTATTGCCACCGAAACAGGATATTTTTTATTGTATTGCGAACGTGGTGCCACAATATGACGTCCAGATGGATATGCCCAAACAAGATAGTTCGGAGCCCATACTGTAACATTTAATTTATTTGCAAGGTGTTGTGCAAATCCATCCGGTAGCGATCCTGTATTACAAGAAAGTAACCTAATTCCATTTTTCTTATAATCTTTACGATGCTTCAGGATTCTGACCAGCTCTCTTGGTGTGTAGTAATCATTATCGCCATCTCCAAACTTAATTTTATAAGGTGTACCATGCCCAACCACATCATACAAACCATCAGGATCAACAACCAAAAGATTAATAATACTATGTTTATTTGGAAAAAATCCCCGGTGAACTCCACCGGGGAAAACAAATTCCACTATCTGAATCAGTAATACCTTCTTACCTCTTCTTCTGTAAGATTGGCATACGGCTCTTGATTTATAACCACCTTATATAATGATTCAAAATCATTGCACAAAGGCTTTGCCGCTTTTATAAGCGCAATAAGTCCCTCTGTTCGGCCCTCTTCACGGCCCTCCATCCTTTGAAGATATCCATAGCTTTCTGTAGCTTCTTCCTGGGTAAGTAAAGTAAACATTACGTCCTCTACCTCCTTTCTATGTTGCATCAGATACTCTGCAAGATTGCCATTTTCAATACAGATCCGAATAGCTTCTTCTATCGCTTTCTTCTTATCATTATGCAACAAAAACTGCTCTTTTACAACCGTGCAAAAGTTGATATATTCTCCGATTATATCCTTTCTTCCATCATCCGCAAATATAACTTTCGCTTTAAGATCGATAAAGAAATCTGAATCAGCAAAGAACTCATCTCTAAGGGATAGAGCACCCGGTTTATTACCTCTTTCACCCGTATACAGAACATATAGTTCCGGCGTAGGCAATTCTATCTTTGAATTACTGTAAAGTTTTGCCTTCAACGCCTCGTTGTTAAAAATATAATCTCTATATGTTCTTGCTAGGTAAATAAAGATCCTAATGATAATGTTTGAACTCCATGTACTCTGTGCCTCAACAAGTATCACAAGCTTTTTTCTCGCAATAAATCCAAGGTCATTATATATGCCATTGGTTAAAACATTTTCTATGGTAATGATATCAAGATCATCTTTACTGACCGCTACATCTTCAGGATGTAATGCTTTATAGAGTTTGAGAAGATACTTCTTATCTTCCCTTCCAAAAAGACTAACAAAAACTGAATTCTGATAATCACGTCTTGGTTCTTTCATTAAATCAAATACAATAAGTCGACTTTTAAATCCCTCCGTACTCTATTTGGAAAAAGTCTCGGTACCATTTCTTATCCATAATCTTATTATAGAACATTTGTTCGCATATGTAAATCGAACAAAATCTTAAATCTTAAATCTCGTATGTGCCTCCTTAACCAACCTTAACATCCGGATTATTCTCTCCGAATTTTTCCTTTAACATAGTACATATTTCAATTACTATCCTTTCATGCTCATTGTTCTGCACTTGTCCCGGATAAACCTTTCAAGCTCTCTGGACGCAATGCTCAAAGCATATTCGTTATTCTTTATCAGACAAATATATCGTGTCGGCATATTCTCCTTGATCTTCAGACGGCAGATATTATCAGCATTCCCGTCAAGAAACGGCTCAGGCACAAATCCGATGCCAAGACCGTTCTGCACCATAGGAAGTATCAGGTCGGCTGTTTCGGCTTCGATATCAGGCTCAAACGGCAGACCGTTCTCGGAGAAAAAATCTCTGTAATACTCGTATGTTTTTGTTCCGGTGCTCAAAGCTATCAATGGGTATTTTGCTATTTCTTTTATACTGACCTCTTTTTCTGCAAGATGTTCAAATACATGACCGCATATTGCAGTTTCCCGAAAACTGCATATTTTTAGTGCATTAAGAGAGCCGATCTCATCGGCAGGTGTTGTAACGACTGCCAGGTCGACCAAGCCCTTCTGTAAAGCTGTGATCGCCTGCGGTGTGGAATAATTGCATATTTTCAGCTTAACGCTTGGATATTTGCTGTGGTAAGCTCCAAGTATCGGAAGCAAAAAGCACCTAAGAGCGACTTCGGTAGCTCCTATGGATATAATGCCGTTTTGCAGGCTTTTATTCAAGGACACTTCCTCCTCGCCTGCCTGTATCTGCTCAACTGCTGTACGGATATGCTCATAGAGCCTTTCACCCTCCGGAGTCAGACGCACGCCCTTGTTTGTCCTTTCAAAAAGGGTACATTCAAGCTCTGCTTCAAGGGTTTTGATCGTTCTTGTAATATTGGGCTGGTTGAGCGTTAAAGCATGGGCAGCCCTCGTTATACTTCCGTATTTGGCCACATAGTAGAAAATTTTGTAATGGTCATAGCTGATATTCATATTGTTCATCATACCCTTATGATATATTCAACATATTAAACATACATTTTACATATCTTATTATATGTATATAATATACACGTTGAGCCAAGTCAAGTATTATTTTTAAGGGGTGTTGTTTGATGAACAAAGATCTTACTGTTGGAAAACCGGATAAGGTGCTGTGGAAGTTTTGCCTGCCGTTGTTTGGTAGTATTATCTTCCAGCAGCTTTACAACATCGCCGACAGCTTTGTTGCGGGAAAATTTGTAGGTGAGGATGCTCTTGCAGCAGTTGGAAACAGCTACGAAATCACTTTGATATTCATAGCATTTGCGTTCGGCTGCAATATCGGGTGTTCGGTGATTGTATCCCAGCTTTTCGGTGCAAAACGTTTGAAGGATATGAAAACGGCTGTCTATACCACCTTGATCTCGGGCGGTGTTTTGTGTCTTGCGCTTATGATTGGAGGGCTTGCCTTTTCTGACGGTCTGCTAAGGCTGATACACACACCCAATAATATCCTGTCGGATTCAAAGCTGTACCTTGACATATATATATGGGGACTTCCCTTCGTTTTCTTCTATAATGTGGCAACCGGCATTTTCTCCGCACTCGGCGATTCAAAAACGCCGTTCATATTCCTTGCGGCTTCATCAGTATCAAATATCGGTGCAGATATACTGTTCGTTACCGCCTTTCACATGGGCGTTTCGGGAGTTGCGTGGGCTACCTTCATCTGTCAGGGGATAAGCTGTATTCTTGCAATGGTTGTTGTATTCAGGAGATTTGCAAAAATAGAGACGGAGGGAAAAGCCAAGCCTTTCTCATGGAGATTGCTCGCCAAGATCGCAGCGGTAGCAGTTCCGAGTATATTGCAGCAGAGCTTCATATCTGTCGGCAACATCATCATTCAAGGCATTATCAACGATTTCGGATCGAGCGTTATCGCTGGCTATGCCGCTTCGGTAAAGCTGAACAACCTCGTCATCACATCGCTCACAACTCTGGGGAATGGCGTATCTAACTTTACTGCCCAGAACATAGGAGCAAATAAGCTGCCGAGAGTAAAGGAAGGCTTCAAGGCAGGCATAAAGCTCGTATGGGTGCTGTGCATACCGCTCACGGCTGCCTATCTGCTCGCAGGGAAATATCTTGTGTATATCTTCCTTGACGAACCGACAGGAACAGCAATGGAGGTCGGCATAAGGTTCTTGCAGATACTGTCGCCGTTTTACTTTGTTGTATCCGCAAAACTCGTTTCCGACGGTGTACTGAGGGGTGCAGGAATGATGAAGCAGTTTATGGCTGCGACATTCACCGACCTGATACTTCGTGTTGTATTTGCTAAGATATTGTCCGTATTCTTCGGGACAACAGGTATATGGCTTGCCTGGCCGCTTGGCTGGACAGTCGCTATGGGAATGTCTGTAATGTTCTATCATTCCGGAGCGTGGAACAAAGAATCATCTTTTCTTATCTGTAAGAGTTAGTGCACAAACCAAATACAATATGAGCCACCCAAGTGATTCTGTCCCGGAATCCAGACCTTAGGCAGATGCTTCAATATCTCCCGTTGCTTCCATTCCCTCATTAAAAACAACCGGCAGGATGCATATGCCTAATAGGCATCCGGATCTGATGTTGTGCCGATCGTACCGTATCCAAGCAGATAATCGCCGATAATAGCAAGTACCATTGCATAACACCCAAATAATATTCTTTTTTTCAAAACTATTCCTTATTAGTCGCCTCTTCCGAGCTTATTGTTTTCACAAAGAAGAGGAAGACAGCTTTGTCCCTTTGAACCAATCGTCAAATCTTTTTGAACTTCTTGCAAAAGAAAGAACCCATGATTTCTCACGGGTTCACGATATCAAATCTCAGGCAGGGAAAAGGTGGGTTCTATTGTTGTTCAACAGGAATCTTGCCGTATCGTTCCATGTCATCCCGGTTTCCGATACCTGCGGTACAGTCCGATGCAAACTTGCTGCCTGATACATTATCAATATTAGCGTAACGCTTGTTAGACAACGATGTCCATTCAGTAACATCTTCGGAGTAACATCCGTAGGCAAGGTCTTTTGTGACATCAACTGTCAACCATCTGCCATAATCTGCGATGTAGATGTAATTCCAAGCATGGGCGCTCGTGTTTATCTTTGTCGCAGGAATGTTCTGTGCACGACACATGATGGCAAGAATGTTGGCAAAATCTTCACAGACGCCGACGTGGGTATTACTGGTGAAGTATGTGCCTGTATAGTCCTTATGATAGAAGGTACGACTGTTGGCGTCAGTGTGACCGATAACCCAATAATCATAAGCAAAATTATCGATGATGTAATCATAGAAGACTTCTACCTTGTGGGCATCTGTCCAATCATCTTGTACAAGCTCGTTTGCCTGATTTACCCAGAAGTCTACATCGGTTCTTTCGTTTGCACTTACAGGAACTATAGGATAGTAGATAGGATCTGTGTAAGTCTGGTTATCGGGTGTGATGTTGCTCGCTTCAAGGATTGGCTCCATCTTAAGACGGAAGTTGACATTGTTCTCAGCGATTACAGGCTTTGTAGTAAAGTTCGCAGCATAAAGCTGACCATTCTCGCGAAGAACGCCTGCACGAACAACGCGTCCGTTTGACAATGTCATCTGGATCAAGCCAAATCCATCAGAGCAGTCTCCGTAACCGTCGATGATGTACTCAGTCGCGCCTGTCTCATCGATATAATCTTCAGCAGACATTTCGGCAAGAAGCTGCGAGGGTACGATGTACTCGGTTCCGTTATTATAGAAAGTAACTCTAACGGAATCTTCATCAATGACAGAAAGAATGAAACCACTTTCTGTTTCGGTAGTGGAGATGATACCATTCTGTCCGTAGACACCGACAGCAACAGTATCGTTGAAGTTGAAGATGGCATTGCCATCATACTTTAGGATAGAGTTGATTGTGATGTCGTGGGACTCGGTGGAATTATGCCATGACCCCGTGGTCTCCGCCGTTTCACCACCCGGCACACCGGAATTATCCGAAGTACTCTCACCGTCTGATTCACTGTCATTACCTGTGGTGCTTTCATTATTTATCGCACTGCCATTCCCCGGCGTGCTTTCAGCACTTGTTATATCCGGTGTTATAGTTTCGCTAAGATTTACAGCAGGGGAAACAACTGCTGCCTGCGTATCCTCTGCTGTATCTTTATCTGCAGCTCCTTTATCTTCCGTTATTACATCCGTGTCTGTCTTAAAAAATACCGGATATAATCTGACCGCGCCTATTGCCAATGCAACAACGCTGAGCAGAACCACAGGCAATATCCATTTTAAGTTCTTCCTCTTTGCGCTTTTAGAACTTTTCTTCCCCAGTTTATTTCCACATCTTATGCAATAATTAGCATGATCATCATTCTGTGTGCCACAATTTCCACAATACACTCATTTACCTCTATTATCATATTTCTATGGATGCATATATCATTCCACACACCACTCACTATTCCATGCATCATTGCATTGAACCAAATACCAATAATCGCCTATCTTTGCAACCAACATAAAGACCTTGGAACCATCCGTTACGTACCCATTTGTCTCCGCCTGATAATATCTGCCGGTTGAAGCAACAGATACCTGATCTACCTCATCGGCAATTAATCCATAATCATCCTGCAGGGTCTGTTTTGTAACAGTACACATCGGTTGTCGCAAGTCAGGATTCGTGTCAAGATTCACAACTTCCTGTATCTCATATTGATATTCATTATTAGGATTGAGATTTATAAAGTTGAAAAAATTATTTTCCGTGGAGTAGTTTTGACCTCTGAAGTCATTATAAATCTGGATTGCATGAGATTCCATTTCTTTCGGAAAGCATGCAACAACAGCTTCCACATCGTTGTTGTAAGCAGCTGTAAAAACCGCGTCCATTACCGCTTCAATCGATTTAAAACCATTATCTTTCTTCTTTTTGGTTTCCTTTTCTTCTGTGTCGGTGCTCAACGTATCTCCCTCATTCCCGTCTACTTTATTATCTGCTTTATGGGTTATTTTACTGATTGCCAAAATAGCGATCAACAACACACAAACCAAAATCGTGACGAGCAAAATGATTTTCTTATAATCCTTCTTTTCTGCCGTTGCTACGCCCTGCTGATTTTGTGCGAGCGGCGCAGTTTCTCCCTCAATGGGACTACCGCATTTTGAACAAAACTTTTCACCATTTTGAATTTCATTTCCACATTTTGAACAGAACATTATTTATACCTCCATGTTATGTATTACCATTCTTCCGCGTTTTCATAAAACTGACGATTCCATCCGGCATACTCATCACCACTATATATACCCTGCGCCTCTAATCTACTAAGCTCATCATCTGCTCTGGCAGCAAGCTCGTCTTTTTTCTTCTTTAACTGCCCTTCAATTTCCTCGGCATCTTTTTCTGCCCAATACTGCTGCAATTCAGCATTTGCCTCTTCAGGAGTTTGTCCTTTATAAATGCTGTCGGCATAATGTGGATCGGTAACTGATCTAACGCCCTCTCCGACGATATAAATCAGTGTTCCGCAGATGATCGCCGTTCCTATGGCATCCACCACTTTTTGTTCTTCAGGACTAAGGTCATTCTTTCCCCATGTAGTACCCATAATAGGTTCGCCTTTTTCATTAGTCATCATTTTTGAATATTGAAGAATCTCTCCTGTATTCGCATCATAATCCACACAATCGATCCAATCAGTAAGCATATCATTACTGTAAACCGCCTGATCATATATGCGTAATACCGGTTGGGGATTTACAACCTTTTCGCTATCAGCATAATACTCCTGCCACGAACCTGTACCATCGCGCTTCCCATTTTTAAACTCCCCACTGTATATCATATCCCATCCGCGGAGATAGCCACTCTCTGCGTATAACTCACCTTCTCCGTTAGGTACTCCAAATCCCCAGTCGCCAGTGTATGTAACCACTTTTCCATATACATTTCCGATGTAAGTACCCTTACCGGAAGGGCCTGCTCCCACCCAGTCTCCTGTGTATACCCCAGAACCACCGCGAAACACATATGGAACATTTTCAACATAAATAGTATGGGCAGTGCAGAAATGTTGCATTTGACTACATTTAAGATTTTCAAGTTCTTCAAATTCTTCTTTCGTGGCAGTTATATCATGCCCCAATCTAATCATTTCAATATAAGTCTCGATCGCTGCCTGACAATCCGGGCACTCTTCAACGATGGCATCCAAAGAGAATGTGTCATTAGCATCCCCTCCATCTGTCGAAGTAGATAGTGTGTCCTTCTGTGTGTCTTTTTCAAACACATTATCATCAGTCACCCGTTTCACATCATCAAAAGTTTCATGGCTCCACGGCCAAAGGTCAAAAACAGACGCAATCACTATGGTTACGACTAATACAAGTGCAGTCAGCACCATATATATTTTCCAGGATTTATTCCTTTTATGCTTATCCTTCACCGGATTACCGGCGTTCAATCGGCATCCGCATTTAACACAATAACTTGCATTATCATTGTTTTCAGCGCCGCAATTACTGCAATACATTGTTTTTTCTCCCATTTATTATTATCGTTCGCCTATTTTACTGTAATTCTCATCTTGTATTCCTGTTTATACAATGCTCCTTTTCAACATATCCATTCCTGCCTCCATTTCATCCTTTTCTATACATTCGTTGCTTTCATTTAGCACAATTTATGTTTAACTTCCTATAAATAACAATAGTTATAACTAACATATTATTGTATCAGATCATTATCCTATCGTAAAGAATGTTTTAAATTAACAATAAGAAGGAGCGTTTAGGGACGGATTTTCCTCAGTTTCGCAGCCCCGGCTGCGCTTCGGTCATATGCTCATCTTTTTTAAGCCCTATTATCCGGGGTTTAATACTCCGAAAATATATCTGTAAGTTCTTTAGTTTCTTCGTCTGATACTTCTTCAATAAGGAAGGATTCGGTGCTGCTTTCAAATGTAACCCGTACGCCATCCGATTTGGAATCTGCCCTAAGTATGTGCGGAAATTTTCCATGCTCCTCAAAGAAGCCCAGGACAGCATCAAAAATATCGTCCGGATAATCCGATTCCAAGAGCAGTTTCTTTTGTTTGCTTCCATTTATAAAGTATAATTTCATAAGCTCCACTTCCTGAAAAATCCCCGGTGAAGTCCACCGGGAAAAACACATTCCACTATCTGAATCAGTAATACCTTCTTACCTCTTCTTCTGTAAGATTGCCATTTTCAATACAGATCCGAATGGCTTCTTCTATCGCTTTCTTCTTATCATTATGCAACAAAAACTGCTCTTTTACAACCGTGAATGAACCCCCAACCCCGTCCCGAGGTGTCAAAAAAATGAACCCCCAACCCCGTCCCCCTGTGTCATCTTTTCTCTTTTATATTTCGGCAAATCCATTTATAATGTATTTATCATCAATTGTATAAGCTAGACAAAATATATGAATTATAAGAATGGAGATTCAAATGGAAACAATTACCGTTGAACGTGAAGTTCTGTTTAATGCATATAATCACAGCGCTATTCTATATGCACTTATTGATGCTCTGGCTCTTTCTATTCTCGTATCACTGATCGTCCGCATGCGAGTCGGGCTCGAAAAACTAAGCGTCCGTAAAGCTTTTGCTATAATGGCCGGATCCGTTTCGGCCATGATCATTCTTGACCTTACGTGCAATATTCTTGAAAAAAGCCACCTTAGGGTTTTCGCGCCTTTAATTGTTCTCTCCATAATGAAATCACTGTTTTTTATTGTTTCCACGCTCACAGGATTCTGCACTTTTCTTGCGATGGAATACCTCTTTATTACACCCATTTCCTGTAATCGCAGGCTTATTATCTATACCCTTGCGCCGAGTTTTCTTCATATAATATTAAACCTTACCAATCCGTTTCACGGACTCTATTTTAAATACTCCGAGAACCTGATTTACACCTACGGACCTTTGTATGCATTTGAATACATAGTACCTTTTTCTTACATCTTATTCTCTTCCATCCGCGCTATTCTAAGCAGCCGGAAAGAAGAAAACTATGCAGACGCGATTCTTTTTAAAATGATAGCCAGCGTCCCCATTCTGCCCATCATTTTTTCAATCGCTCAACTTATTTTCGATGTACCCGTCTTGGGAATCGGCCTTTCGCTGACGCTTCTAAATCTATATCTTGCCGTCATCCAAAACAGTATTACTTCCGATCCCTTAACCGGACTGAGTAACCGCCGATACCTTCTCCGTACCATCCAGCGAATGATGAATGGAAATGAGGGCAAAAAGACTCATTTTGTTATGATGATGGATATCAATTATTTTAAACAGGTAAACGATATCTTCGGTCATACCGCCGGAGACCGTGCTCTAATCAGACTTTCGGTAATCTTAAAACGCGCCACTACAGATTTGCGAAGGATAACCCTCGCCCGTTACGGCGGAGATGAGTTTATTATTTGCGGTGAGCTGGATAACCGCGAGGAAATCGAAAATCTTCGTTCCTCCATCAGAAAAATGATCGACGAAGATAATATTGACGCCGAATTTCCTCTGTCGGTTTCCATCGGTTATGCAACGTACAACAGCTCAATAAAAAACACCAAGCAATTTATCGACATGGCAGACGCAGACCTCTACGACCAAAAAGAAAAAGCCCACAAAAAGCCCTGCCCCTATAAATGACCCCCCAACCCCGTCCCGGGGTGTCAAAAAAATGATATCTAAACAAAATCCTTTCTATGTGGTATCCTATTAGAGGTAGTTTTTTACTAATACGATAAAAGGGATTTATAAAAAATGAAACAGAATTCATGTCCAAATTGCTCTGCAAAGCTTGAATTATCACCGAATAAAAAAATGCTTATCTGCCCTTACTGCGGTTCGGAGTTTACCGTCAGCAGTGAAGAAACCGATGGTTACAAAAGTGACGATCCTATAAACAAAGACTGGTTCTACTACGAATGGCAGTACGATAAGCTTCTTAACTACAACAACGACTGTCGGGAAGTGGTTTCGTCCTTTGTCAGATACCTTAATGAATACGACTCAGCGGAAAAGCTGAAAGAGTATATTCATGGTTATCTTTTGACTAGTGACGACCTCTCCGCTCCCGGAATCCGCGAAGATAAAATGTCCGGTATAAAGGCAAGAATAGCTTCCTATACCGAGCCCGGTGAAGAAATACTGGTTTATTACGACAACGGAATCTTCTTCCACGGAAAGGCAGGAATCGTAATCACGGATAAGCGCGCTCTCTTCGTTGAAAACAAAAAGATCACTGCCGTAGAATTTACAAAGATTCCTTATCTTTACTTTGGATATTCCGTCGGCCTTCCCGAGATAAAGCTCGGAGAACGCTACCTAAACAACATCCAAAAACTCGGCTCAAGCTGCGAGCTTATGGGCGCTGTCGCCGCCTATATCTGCTTCCGCGCATTTGAAATTGCTCCGGACCGCCCCAAAATAAAGCTCACCTCATTTTGACACAGGGGGACGGGGTTGGGGGTTCACTTTTGACAACTCCCGAATGACACAGGGGGACGGGGTTGGGGGTTCACTTTTGACAACTCCCGTAAGATAAAAAACTAAACAAAATAAGTGCCGAAGATGACTTTTACATCATCTTCGGCATTTTGATTTATTCGGGAAACTATCCAAAAACGGAACTAAACCCCAAAAACTATAATCACTTCTTTACGTGAAATGCGCCCATACCGGGGTAGCATGCAGATGCGCCGAGCTGTTCTTCGATTCGAAGGAGCTGGTTGTACTTTGCTACTCTCTCGCTTCTGCTGGGTGCACCCGTCTTAATCTGGCAGGTATTTAAAGCAACCGCAAGATCGGCGATGGTAGTATCTGCGGTTTCTCCCGAACGGTGGGAAGAAATAGCGGTATATCCTGCATTATGAGCCATCTTGATAGCCTCAAGGGTCTCGGATACGGAGCCGATCTGGTTAAGCTTGATAAGGATTGAGTTACCTGCTCCGAGCGAAATACCCTTTGCAAGTCTTTCTGTGTTTGTAACAAAAAGATCATCTCCGACAAGCTGAACCTTGTGACCGATCTTTGCTGTCATTCTCTGCCAGCCTTCCCAGTCCTCCTCATCGAGTCCGTCTTCGATTGAGATGATAGGATATTTGTCTACGAGCGCCTCCCAGTGAGCGATAAGTTCATCGGATGTGAAATCCTTACCTGACTTGGGCTGATGGTAGAAGCCTTTTCCCTTAGGACTCTTCCACTCTGAAGAAGCCGCATCCATTGCAATCATAAAATCTTTTCCGGGCTCAAATCCGGCCTTCTTGATAGCCTCAAGAATCTTCTCAATCGCTTCCTCATCACTCTTTAACTTGTTTGGAGCAAATCCGCCTTCATCTCCCACAGCGGTAACATCATCCATCTCCTTGATAAGAGACTTAAGAGTGTGGAATACTTCTGCGCACCATCTGAGAGCTTCCTTGAATGAAGGGGCTCCGACGGGCATGATCATAAATTCCTGTGTATCTACTGCGCTGTCCGCGTGCGCTCCGCCGTTTAAAATGTTCATCATGGGAACGGGAAGCTTTGTGCCCTGTACGCCTCCAAGGAAACGATAAAGGGGCACGCCGAGGGAAATACTTGCTGCTCTTGCTGCTGCGATTGAAACAGCCAGAATAGCGTTTGCTCCAAGATTTGACTTATCCTTTGTTCCGTCTGCTTTTATCATCGCTGCGTCAACCGCGTATGTATCCGAAGCGTCAATTCCCTTAACCGCGTCGTTTATAACAGTATTAATATTTTCAACTGCTTTCGTTACACCTTTTCCAAAATATCTGGATTTATCTCCGTCTCTTAACTCAAGCGCCTCAAATTCACCTGTTGATGCTCCGCTGGGTGCGGTCCCGAACGCAACGGTTCCGTCAGATAAGAAAACCTGCGCTTCTACTGTGGGATTTCCGCGAGAGTCAAGGATCTCACGTCCGATAACCTTTTCAATTGTCATGTTAGCCATTTAGCTTTCTCCTTTCAAAAATACGAAGGAACTGCCTCGCTAGGAGACAGTTCCGATATCCTTCGAATTAATTTTACCCAATAATCAACTCAGAGGATTTCGCATATGATTTACTCAAAGTTAGTCTATACTAACGAGCCCTATTTTACAATCCCCGCTACTGATAACAATTATCATATAACCTTTTTGACCCCCGGGGACGGGGTTGGGGGGTCATTTTTGTTACTGCTTCTTAATCTTTTTATAAACAATGGTTACAGCCGTTCCGATGCCGGAAAGGGCTACTACTACGATCAGCGCTATCAGAAGTCTCTTTAAAGCCTGCGCATGATTTGCACTTTTGCTCTTTGCAATCAGGGTATTATCGTTTCCGCCGATGGTCTGCGCAAGCGGAGCAGATGTATCGCCGATTTTTTCGGTTACGGAAGTTTCCTCCAAAAGACTGTCTCTTGTGACAGTGCCTACCTCAGTTTTGCCTGCGAAGCTGTCTCTCGTGACAGTGCCTACCTCAGTTTTGCCTGTGAAGCTGTCTCTCGTAACCGCACCTACTTCCGTTATATCTGCCAGGCCGTCCCTTGTTACGGCTCCGACTTCGTTTCTTCCGGCAATATTTCCAAGAATTTCTCCCAGATTCTGTTCCTGAGGTCTTACTTCGGCCGCAGGCGAACTGCTACCTTCTCCCACAGATCCTGGTGCAGACTTTTCTTCCTCTTTAGCGCCTCCGGAAGCCTCTCCCTCCCCGGTGCCCTCATCATCGCCTGCCGCAACACTGCTCTCATCCTTGGAAGAAAGTATCTTCGCTGTTACATTTCCAAAGATTCCGTCAATCTTAAAATATCCTTCTTCCGGATAATACACCGCATTTCCGCTTACATACTTTTCCTTATCAAATTCGATACCGCTAATCTTATAACCATCGGCAGCCTTTACAGATATATAAACCGTCTGTCCGGGTCCTATAAGCAAAACCGCATCTCCTGTAAGGATGACATTTTCGGAAGCTGCCTCATCTACAGTTAAAGTCCAGTTCGCTCTCGGTACAAAGAAGTCAGCGTAGTTTGAGGCAAAATAAAAAGTATTTGTTGTATCATCAAATATTTCACCTGCTCTTAATACATGCTGTCCGGAAGAAAGGCCTGTAAACTCGCCATCTTTAGCTTGTTCCCAGCTTCCGCTTCCGGTTACAAGGGCACCCTGATGAACATCTCCGGTCCAGATTTCATAACCTTCGGGTACTCCTGTTACCTTTCCGTTTTTCTCTTCCGGGAAAGCTCCGAATATCTGGTTCTCATATAAAACAAGGTCTGCCTTTTTTTGAACGACAAGATGTATCGGTACAGTGAGCTCCGTTTTAGCAAAATCTGCCGTAAAAGAAAAAATACTTTCAAAATCCGCTTTATCCTTGCCGTCATTTACTCCGTAGCTATATTTTATTTCCGCTATACCATTCCCATCCGTATTTGATGCGGATGTATAGGATACTTCTTTCTTATCGCTTTTAAAATACACCTTTGTATCAGGTACCGCATTTCCATCCTCATCTGTAACTACAACGGCTATAGTAAATTGTATTGCTGCATTCTGCTCGGAATAAAGACCATCCTTACCCGGATTTACGCTTTTGAGTTCTATTTTCGAAGGAACGGACTTTTTCTCATACAAAGCCTTTATAGAAACACTTCCCTTTATATTTGATACACTAACCTCCCCTGTCGAAGCATAGTAGCTTACATCCGCATTCTCCGCAGGTTCAGCCAATACCCCGGTAATATGATACTTTTCCGTATCCGCAGCTTTTAGGAAGGATGTAAATGTTCTTCCGCTTCCTTCCTCCGCTTCAAAATACGTCTGACTCCAATTGACATTCTCATCGGTTACAAACGTTACTTTGTTGATAACCGGCTGCGCACCTTCTTCAATCTTGACAGACTGATTTCCCGAAAAAATATAAATCTGATTGCCTTCCTGTCTTGCCGGAGCGGAAACATAATACGTTCCTTCGGAAAGTCCTGTTATTGACTTGCCGGAAACTACAGTTGTAGCAGGATTTCCCTGTCTGTAGTATGCAAGATCCGTTACAAGATTGAAATCGGCGTATGATTCCGAGAGATTTATGGCTCCTGTCGCCTTCCCGGAAACTGTGGCGCTTGCCTCTATGTTCCCCTTTAAAGAGGCAAACTTTTTAACGTTTATAACGATCTCTTCACTTTTTGTAGCGGCGTATACATCGTTTCCTGCAAAGTCCGCATATATGTAAAAAATCTGTCCGTCCGATACCGAAAGGCTTTTGGAAGTAAACTTCTTGTAATCTGAATCCGTTGCCTTTTTATAATAGATACTAAGAGCACCGGAAGCGTCGATTTCCTGCCCTTCATCATCTGTAACCAAAGCGCTTACCGAAAGCTTATTTCCGTCTGTACTTACCGACAGATTCTGGCTTACCGTTAATGTCACATTCGTATTAAGCAGATTATTTTCACTTTCCTCTGCAAACGAAGTGAGTTTTAAACCAACCAGGAACAGAATTGTTATTACCGATACAAGTATTCTCCTTACAGCTGATGCCTTTTTCATGATGTCTCTCCTATGCAAGCTTTATATAAATAAGCTGATGTCTGATTTTTCTCCTGCCCCTATAAAAGTAGCTACTCCCCCCAGCTCGACCCCGTCTATCAGTTCCTCCTGTCTGATACCCATAATATCCATTGACATCTGACAGGCAACGATTCTTACACCGTGGGCTTTAGCATCCTCTATTAGTTCCTCAAGGGAAGAAATTCCCTTCTTTTTCATGATCCATCTGATCATCTTAGGGCCCGCGCCAAGCATATTCATCCTTGAAAGACCCAGCTTTCTCGATCCCTTAGGCATCATAAATCCAAACATCTTCTCGATAAACGCTTTACGTACCTTTACTTTCTTGGCGCTTCTTAAAATGTTAAGTCCCCAGAAAGTAAAGAACATAGTTACATTTCTGCCCATAGCGGCCGCGCCGTTGGCAAGTATAAATGATGCGATAGTCTTATCAAGGTCTCCGCTAAAGACTATAAAGGTTTTATCATCGTTTTTGTCGGATGCAGAAGCCTTTCCTTCTGAAGCAGATTCTTTAGCAGGCTCACCTTTGGTTATTTTAACCTTTATTACACCCTCTTCGGTAACAAGTTCATCAAGGCTGTTTCCCGTTCTCTCGCACCATACCTTTATATCTGATGCAAACGCTTCTTCGGTAGCCTCAACATTTACTTTTGTTCCTGCTGGCTTATCTCTTAACGTGTCCGCAACCTTTACGATAGGCCCCGGGCATCTAAGAGATTTGGCATCAATGTAAATGGCCTCGGCAGTAACCTGGTTTTCAAACTTTTTATATTCATCGTATCCGCCTAAGACATTCGTTGCATCATAACCTCTGTCGGCAAGGACCTCTGCTATTTCTCCGCTAAAGTCACCTGTTCTGCAGATAACATATACGGGTTTGTCATTCGGCACATTCTTAAGTTCCGTTCCTATCTTGCTGAAAGGTACATTAAGTGCTCCCGGTATTTCATGGATAAGGACCTCATCAGGCTCCCTCGCATCAACTATCGTGATTTTAGAAAAGTCCAGTTTTGAAAAATCCTCTGCGCTTATCTCTTTTGCTTCATTTTCAACGTTTCCCATTTTTACTCCTTTTTGACCCCCCGGGACGGGGTTGGGGGGTCATTATTTTAATACTTCAAAAATAGCCTGTGCCAGCTTTTCGTGGCCTTCTTCGCTTAGATGCTCGTCATCAACCTTGCTCGGACTTGCGTAATCGGAAGCCGCGATAAACTTGGTTCCTCTTTTCTTTGCTATATCGCTGTAGACCTTTTTAAGTGCCTTGCTTGTGCCAATGGACTTTTTGTCAAATTCCGGATCCTTTTCGGGTAAACAGACATCCTCCCCGAGATAGATAGGAGAAATCAGCAGAATGTTTTCCGGTTCAATAAACTTTGCTATCTCTAAAATGCATTTATCAACCCCCGCTCCGATTTCCTCCGGAGATGCGTTATAGTAGGACTTGCAATCGTTGGTTCCAAGCATCAGTATTACTCCATCGACAGGATAGTGGCTTTCCAAGAGTACGGGCAGTTCCTTCGCGCCGTTTCGTCCCGGCCTCGTTCTGTCTTCGAAGACCGTTGTTCTTCCGCAAAGCCCTTCCTCGGCTATTCTTACTCCTTCAAGTCTGTTCTCTAAGATTCCTGTCCATCTTTTGTCTCTGGGATATCTGTTACTTAAATTCTTTCCGGGAACAAGCCCCCAAGTATTTGAATCTCCAAACGCTAATAATTCTCTCATATATATCACTCCGTTCTCTGAAAGACAGCTGGTACCTGTAAAGTCATTTGTTTTCTTTATGCAATTATGGTAACATCCGCCTCTTCTATCGTCTAATACTATCAATTTATAGTTTGATATAGCCGCTCTCTATAGCCGCAAAATGACCCCCCGGGACGGGGTTGGGGTGTCAAAATGAACCCCCGGGACGGGGTTGGGGTGTCAAAAGCGAGGGTATAAGCGATAGTAAATTTTACTAAAGAGGAAACCAAATTACGTAAACCGTTTTATTAAAAACTAACAAAATATAAAAATTTTATAAAAAATTATTGACTTGGGGGTAACCCCCACCTTTATATTAATAAAAGTTTGATGATCAAATATTAAATCAAGCAGGGGTATCTTATCCCACTTGTTTTAAGTCTTTGATACAAGTACACATTTGGCAAAGCAGGTGAAAACCTGTGACGCAAAGCTAAAGGGACTTTAAAATGTCAGCCAGCTGCATTTATCGTAGATGTTTTACTCGGTAAATTCTTAGCACAGGTCTGAGTTCCTGTGCTTATTTTTTTACCGGAAATTAAATTGTTGCTTATTAACTATGTATTCACCCGAAAGGAGAAAAGAAAAAAGGATGAATAAGAAAAGCAGAAACATGGTCCGTACAATAATCCTCATCGCCACAGTACTGGCGCTTGCAATGTCCGCAACAGTCGGAATCATAGGATTCAATCACATCAAAAAGGCATACTTCGCTTCCTTCAAGGAAGGCCTTAAGACAGCAGCATTACTTATCGAAGATGAACTGGCACACGAGTGGACAGGTGATTTTGCCCTTAACGACAAAAACGAGCTTTTAAAGGGCGGAGTTTCAATTCACGATACCTTCCAGTCACAGCTTGATGCATTGAACAAGAATACCGGAATGCACTTTACCGTATTTTACGGCGATACCCGTTACATCACTTCATTAGTGGATTCCGAGACCGGAAAGCGCATGGAAAATACCAAGGCTTCCGATGTCGTTATAGCTGAGGTTTTAAATAAGGGTAATGAGTATCTCGCAGAGAACTTCAGCCTCGCCGGACAGAACTGGTACGCTTACTATCTTCCCCTTAAAAATTCCGATGGATCCGTTATCGGTATGATCTTTGCGGGACGCGACACTTCAATCGTTGACAAGAACCTTAAATCGGCAGCCCTCGCGATCCTCTTTTCGTTCATCGGTTTCTTCCTCTTCAACTTTGCTGTAGCCCGTGTTCTTATAAGCACTACATCAAGAGCTATGAGAGATATCGTAGAAAGCCTCGGAAAGCTTGAAGACGGTGAGCTTGATTTCTATATCCACGGCCGTACATTCAACAGAAAAGACGAGCTTGGTCTTATCGCAGCAAGCTCGGCGCAGGTTCGTGATAAGTTACAGGACGTTATCAGCGCAACAAAGAAGCTCTCCGACGACGTTACAAAGTCCGGAGAAAACCTTGCAAGTTCTGCAGCTACCGCTTCTTCTGTAGCTGAGCAGGTTACTATTGCGGTCGAGGATATCAGCCGTGGAGCAGCATCTCAGGCAGAAAGCGTTGAAAATTCAGTTACAAATACAAATGAAATGGGTAACAGTATCGATGAGATCACAGACAGGATTGAAGCTCTTACCGGCGCCGCAGATGAGATGCTTGAAGGCGCAAACCGTACTGTTGACACTTTAAAGAATCTTATTGAAAGCAACGAGAATATTATGGAATCAATGAAGGATATCGACTCTCAGATCCGCCTTACCAACGATTCCGTTAAAGAGATTGCCGACGCAACCGGAATGATCACAGATATCGCTAACCAGACTCATCTCCTCTCACTCAACGCTTCTATCGAAGCAGCAAGAGCAGGTGAGGCAGGACGCGGATTCGCAGTTGTTGCCGAGGAAATCGGTAACCTCTCAGCCCAGTCAAAGGATGCAGCAAACTCCATTATCAAGATTGTGGAGACCCTTGTTTCGGAATCCGCAAAGAGCGTAGAAACCATTGGTGAGTTAAGCAAGAATATGACAAAACAGAACGACCGCATCTCTTCTACCAAGGACGATATGGACAGTGTCGTAGAAAATGTTAATAACGTAGACAGCTCCACAAGAATGATCTCCGAGAAGATCCATCTTCTTAACAGCTTAAAGGCAAGCTTTTCAGATATCATCTCAGAGCTTGCAGCTATCTCTCAGCAAAACGCTGCAGCTACTGAGGAAACCAATGCTTCTATGGAAGAGCTTAACGCAACCTTCGCTCTTATCAGCCAGGCGGCCAGCGACCTCAGAGAAATGGCAGAAACCTTAAACGATAAGATGGCCTTCTTCACTCTCTCAAATCTCGAAAAAGAAGAAGAAAAAACAGCTTAATTTATATTTCTAATATGTAAAGGAATCCAGAAACTTCTTTAATCTCTCCGTTTGCGGGTGGTTAAAGAAGTCCTCGGGAGCTCCTTCTTCCACAATCTTTCCCCCATCAATAAATATCATACGATCCGCCACAGCCCTTGCAAAGGAAAGCTCGTGGGTAACGATCAGCATAGTCCGTCCTTCTTTAGCCAGAGAGACTACTACGTCTAAGACCTCTCTTACCATCTCGGGGTCTAATGCCGCCGTTATCTCGTCAAGAAGGAGTATCTCAGGGTGCATCATCAAAGCCCTTACTATGGCAACCCTCTGCTTTTGTCCGCCGGATAACTGGTGGGGGTAGCTGTCTTTTTTGGTTAAAAGTCCGACTCTGTCAAGAAGCGCAAGTGCTTCTTTTTCCGCTTCCTTCTTGCTGACCTTTTTGACCTTTACGGGTGCTAAGATCATATTCTGGAGAACTGTTTTATGCGGGAAAAGGTCATAGCTTTGAAATACCATCCCGACTCTTTCTCTTACGGTGTTTAGTTTCCCGCCCGCAGGGTTAATAACCTCCCCGTCAAGGAGGACCTTACCGTCCTGGATCTTTTCGAGAGCATTAATGCATCTTAAAAAAGTACTCTTTCCGCATCCGGACGTTCCTACAAGGACGACCACCTCTCCTTTTTTAACGCTTAAGTCAATATGATCGAGTACCACAAGGTCTCCGTAGCTTTTTGTAAGACCGCTTATTTTTAATATCTCTTCCATCTTTAACTCTTCCATTTCTTTTCAAGATGTTTTGAAAGCATACTTATCACGTAGCAAACAATAAAATACATGAAAAACACCGTAGCGTATATACCGAAAGCCGCATTAGGCGAGCTTTTCCTGTTTGCCTCGATTATCTGCTGTCCTACCTTTAAAACCTCTACGATCCCTATCATCATCACAAGACTCGTAGTTTTAATCATTCGTGTTATCAGATTGATGGAAAGAGGCAGCATTCTCCTTATTATCTGAGGAATTATAATATAAAAATATGTCTGAAAGGTTGTAAGCCCCAAGGAAAAGCTGCTCTCATACTGTATCTTCGGAATACCTCCCAAAGCTCCTCTTACAAGATCCGACATTTCTGCCGTTCCCCAAAGGGAGAAAACTATAATCGAAGCCGTCTCGGCGGACATATTTATCCCGAGAGCCTTTGTTGTCCCGAAATACACCAAAAACAAAAGAACCATCTGCGGCATTATCCGGATAAACTCTAAGTAGATCCTGCTGATAACCGTTATCACAGGCTTTTTTAAACTCATAAGGCTTCCAAGTGCTACGCCCAAAACTATACTTATAAGAGCTGATATAAGGCTTATCCTAAGGGCCACCCAAAGCCCCGTAAGTAGCCGCAGCATATTGCTGCCCTTTAACAAAACGTCAAATCCCATACTATTTCTCCAAAGCAGATTTTCTACGCTCCGAACATTTTATATCGAACCTTTTTCTCGATAAGATTTCCAAGGATCGATACCGGAAGCAGCATCAAGGTATAAAAGATAACAAGCAAAAACAGCGCTTCCGTCGTATTATAGTAAAGTCCTATAAGGTCTTTCGCCGTAAACATCAGGTCCATAAGACTTATTGCCGAAAAGACACTGGTCTCTTTAAGCAGAAAGATGACATTAGCTACTATAGCCGGCACGCTTAAAGAAAAGGCCTCGGGAAAGATAACATTAAAAAACATCTGCCCTCTTGTCATCCCAAGAGCAAGAGCGCTCTCCGTCTGAGACCCGGCTACAGCTTCAAGTCCGCTTCTAAAGCCTTCCGCCATATAGCTTCCACCAAGGAGTCCAAGTCCTACTGCTCCGCATACCTCCGCGGATATCCGTATGCCTATCTTCGGCAGTCCAAAGTATATGAAAAAGAGCTGTACGAGGAGCGGCGTATTTCTGAAAAGCTCCACATAGACCTTCGAAAGCTGGCTAAAGAGCGGCACCTTGAAGTAGGAGAAAAACGCCGCAGCGATTCCTATTACAAAGGCTATCCCAATCCCGATAAGTCCGATCTTTACCGTTAGTACAAAAGCCTTTGTGTACAAAGGGAAATATGATATTAGTACTTCAGCATCCATATTAGTTTCCTTTATGTTTTCTGTGGTCAAGACTCGTAGCGACCTTGGTTCCAACCATTTGTATGATCTGGAAGATAAGAATCAGTAAAACTACCGTGATTATCATAATATCTGTCTGCCATCTGTAGTAACCGTATCTTACAGCAATATCTCCGAGTCCGCCTCCGCCTACAGTTCCGGACATCGCCGAGTAACCGAGGAGTATTCCGGTTGTGATGGTAAATCCGGCGATCAGAGATGTTCTCGCTTCTACTAAAAGTACCTTAAAGATTATCTGGATATTGCTTGCCCCCATAGCCTTCGCCGCTTCGATAACTCCTGTGTCTACCTCATTTAAAGCAGCCTCAACGACTCTCGCGATATAAGGCGCGGAGCAGATAACCAATGGCACGATAGTTGCCGTAGAGCCATAGCTTTTCCCTACTACAAATCTTGTAAAGGGAATAAGGAGTATCAAGAGGATCAAAAAAGGTATACTTCTTATGATATTACAGACAAAGTCCCCTATTCGGTAGATGATAGGATTGGGCTTTAATCCGTTTTTACCTGTTGTATATATAATTACTCCAAGAGGAAGTCCAAGAATGTAACCAATGATTACCGAACCCAGGGTCATATACAGGGTATCCTTGATTCCGATAAGCAGCATATTAAGCACTTGTATATTCATTTTCAGATACCTCCGTTACAATAAGTCCCGTTTCTTTTAAGTAACCGATGATCGTATTCTTAGTCTGTCCATCCTCGGGAAGACCTAAGATCATCTCACCAACGGCACGTCCGTTTATGTTTCTCGTATCGGCCTTTAGGATATTAACAGGCTGGCCCGTTTTAAGGATCAGATTTGCAAGAACGGGCTCGTAGGCCGAGTTTTCTTTAAACACAATACGGATCGCATGCTTAGTTTCGATCTTTTCTACAGGTACATACCTGATCTCTTTTCCAAGTATCAGCTCCTTTGCTGCGTCTGACTTAGGCGAAGCGAATATCTCATCGACACTCCCCGACTCCACAAGCTTTCCGCCGTCGATAATAGCCACCTTATTACAGACTTCCGTAACAACCGACATCTGATGAGTGATGATGACAATGGTTATTCCGAGTCTTTCGTTTATTTCCTTTAATAGTTTCAATATCGATGTAGTGGTCTGGGGGTCCAAAGCGCTTGTTGCCTCGTCGCAAAGAAGGATCCTGGGGTCTGTTGCCAGGGCTCTCGCTATGGCAACTCTCTGCTTTTGACCGCCTGAGAGCTGCGTGGGGTATGCCTTTTCCTTGTCCTCAAGACCGACAAGTTTTAAAAGCCCTCTTGCGCGCTCCCTGGCTTCTTGTTTTCTTTTACCCGCAAGCTCCAAGGGAAAACAGACATTCCCGAGGACCGATCTTTGCTCTAAAAGATTAAAGCCCTGAAAAATCATTCCAATCTGTGCGCGCATCTTTCTAAGCTCCGCAGGACGAAGCTTTGAAAGGTCCACGCCGTCCACCAGCACAGTGCCTTCCGTAGGCTTTTCAAGATAGTTTATGGTCCTTACAAGAGTACTTTTTCCCGCACCGCTCATTCCGATGATCCCGTAGATATCTCCCTTTTCCACCGAAAGGCTTACTCCGTCAAGCGCAACTATTTTGTTATTTTCTACCTCAAAGGTTTTTACAAGATTCCTGATCTCAATAACACTCATATCCGTCTCCAAATTATCAGTATTTGCAAAAGCTTCCGTAAAGAAATAAAAGGGAGGGGCTTTTTGGCCCCTCCCACTGTTTACTGTTTAATCTTCAAAAAAGATAACTGCTCCGTCATAGGTATCTTCGATAAATTTCTTGATATCATCAGATCTGAGTACGGTTACAAGAGCCTTGATCTTGTCAGCGTTCTCGTTTCCTTCAAGTACTCCGATGATGTTTACATATGTTTTAGCGGCGATCGAATCGCTGGCCTCGTATGCAATTGAATCTTTACCTACCGAGTATCCTGCCTCAAGAGCGTAGTTTCCGTTAAGTACTACGTAAGAAACCTCATCAACGACTCTTGCAACCTGTGCTGCCTCGAGCTCAACAAACTTGATGTTGTAGGGGTTCTCTACGATATCATTTACGGTAGCGGTAAGTCCCGCACCATCCTTTAAAGTAATGATGCCGTTGTCCTGAAGAAGGAGAAGCGCTCTGGCTTCATTGGTAGTATCGTTGGGAAGAGCTACGGTGTCTCCGTCTGCGATATCTGAAAGTGAGCTCTTTGTTCCGGGATAGATTCCGAAGGGCTCATAGTGAATTCCGCCCGCATTTACAATGTGAGTTCCCTGCTCCTCATTGAAGCTGTTAAGGTAGGGGATGTGCTCCATGTAGTTAGCGTCAAACTCGCCGGATTCAACTACAAGGTTGGGCTGTACATAGTCCTCGAACTCAACGATGTCAAGCTCATATCCGTAATTCTTTAAGATCTCAGCAGCCTTTCCAAGGATCTCGGCATGAGGAACGGGTGAAGCTGCGATTTTGATGGTCTCGCCGTTTCCGGGAACAATGTCAAGAGCGGCCGCATCAGAAGAAGCTGCTTCATCCGCTGCGGGTGCGCTGCTAACCTGTCCGCCTTCAACTACAAGGGTTTCCTCGTAATCTGCGCCGTAGGTATCAATAAGAGTAGCTTCGTATGCTGCATGGAAGAAGTTTTCCTTGCCAAGATTTACGATCTCATCGTTAAGCCAATCAAGAAGTGAGCTGTTTCCCTTTGATACTGCTGCTGCGATGGTGTCCTGGCTTCCGAGGGAAGGGATACCTACAACATATCCGGGATTCTCGATAGCGTATGCAATAACCTCGGTGTTGTCGTTTGCCCATGCAACTCCGGTGCCGTTCTCAAAAGAAGTCTTTGCCGAAGCGTAGGTGTCAAACTTCTGAAGCTTAATGTCGGGATAGTTCTTCTCAAGATAGGTCTCTGCTGTGGTTCCTGAGATTACGATCACCTGATCGTCGCTTCCTATCTGTGAAAGATCGGTAATCACGTTTGCTTCGGGAGAAACAACTCCGAGAGCTACGTTCATATAAGGAAGAGCAAAGTCAACCTTTTCTGCTCTCTCTTCGGTTACTGTGAAGTTTGCAAGTACGATGTCAACCTTGCCGGTCTCAAGGTACTCAACTCTGCTTGCTGCCTCTGTAGATACGTAGTTGATCTCAACTCCGAGGTCCTTACCGATTCTCTCTGCGAAGTATACGTCGTATCCCTGGTAATCACCGTTCTCATCCACATATCCGAAGGGATTCTTGTCTGAGAATACTCCGATATTTACCTTCCCGCTTTCCTTGATCTCATCAAGGGTTCTGTATACTCTGCTCTCCTCGGCTACAGGCGTATCGCTTCCTGCATTTCCGGAGTCAGATGTCTTAGCTGCGTTTCCGCATCCTGCAAGGACCGCTGCTGCAAGTCCGAAGCTTAACGCTCCTGCAAATAGTTTTTTTAAATTCAATTTTTTCATAATCTTTTTACTCCCAAATACTATTTGGTTTCCTCCTTGTTTTTTTTGATGACCATATGATAACAAGTAATAAGTTTTTTGGAAAATCGTTTAAACCTTTGATTCGTTATAGGGTAAAACTATAACTAAGCGGTAAGTGTAAAAGGATAGCCCAATTGCCGCTTTTTCACGGAAACGCAAAAAGAAACAGTGCGCAATGCATAATCTCTTACGCACGCGCACCGTTTCCAAAAGGTATGATATGAAAGAAAAATGTGTTATTTAGTGTTTAATTATTTAAAGAAGCTCATATCCTTATTAAGCTTCTCGGATACATCCTTAAGGTTGTTAGCCGATCCGGCAAGTGTGATAACTGTAGCGGACAGCTCTTCCATAGAAGCTCCGGTCTCTTCGGATGAAGCTGCGTTCTCCTCAGAGATTGCCGAAAGAGCATTCATCGTATCAACAACCGCATTCTTAGAAGACTCGCAGGTATCTGCACCCTGAACGATGGTATTTACTCCGCTAACGGTATCTGCGATATCGCCAAGCATATTGTTTACGCTCTCTAATGTTTCGCCAAGAGCCTCCTGCTGTGAAAGGTTGCTCTCTTTGATCTCATCAGCCGCTGCAACTGCAGCCTTGGACTGTGCAAGGAGGATATCCATCTCTCTTCTGATCTCGTCAGCCATATTCTTGGAATCATCGGCAAGCTTTCCGATCTCTTCCGCAACGACTGCGAATCCGCGTCCTGCCTCACCTGCTCTTGCTGCCTCGATAGAAGCGTTAAGAGAAAGGAGGTTAGTCTGAGTAGCGATTGATGTAATACCTTCAACCTTCTCGTTGATGCTTGTAACAGCATCCTGAGTAGCGCTGATGGTATTGGAGATCTCATCTATCTTGTCGGTCATCTGGTTGCTTGAAACCTGAAGGTTCGAAAGGGAGTTGGATGATGCCTCGGAAGCTTTCTGCATCTTTCCGGCGAGCTGCTCAAGCTGTGCAGAAGAATCCTTTACGTTAATAACAGCTTCTCCGATATAACCGACATTTTCAACCGCAACCTGAATATCTTCAGCCTGCTCTGTAGCTCCTGTAGCAATACCCTGAACTGCATTGGATACATCTTCCGCCGTCTGCGAGATCTGATTTGCCATATCCGATAGTTCATTGGATGAGGACTCAACGGTACTTGCGGATGCCTTGATGTTGGCAACGATTCCGTCGAGTTTTCCGATAACGGAATTGGTGTTACTAACCATCTCTCCGAATTCATCCTTACGTCCCGCAAATTTATCGATCTTTGCAAATCTACCGTCGGCGAGCTTTGAAAGCGAATCGTTAACTGCCTTAACGGGATTTGTAAAGCTGATTGCCATAAGTACGGATACAACCGCTGCAACGATAAGCATGATAATACCGATAAGGACACCGATGGTTGCGGCTCTTCTTGCGGTTGACATTGTTGCATTGTAATCATCCGAAACAACAACGGTATATCCTGTAAGAGAATCTCTGTAATATGTCATTATAAGAGGCTTGTCAAAAGACTTCTTGTCGATTAAGGTTCCCTGCTCATTATCAAAATAAGGAGCGCCTGCCATATTATAGTCGTCATCGGGGCCGATGGAGAACTGTGCGTGAGCAGCCATTACTCCATCTCTGTCACAAACAAACGCATCATCGGTAACATTCGCAAGGAGCTCATGTAAAGCTTCAAGATCGTAGTTTCTCTGAACCTCACCAATAACCTTTCCGTTGTTTCCGAAAATAGGAACAGCGATGGTGATCTGGCGAAGACCTGTAGACTTACTTACAAGAACATTCGAAATGAAGATATTTCCCTTCATAGCTTCCTGGAAGTATTCTCTTTCCTTTACGTCTACGCAATTACCGGAGGATCTTACGATCTGCATTCCGGATGCATCGGCAATTGCCATAACAGAACCATCATCCAGAATCTTATCTGCTGCCTGCATCATCTGGATCATTACATCATCTTCGATACCGGCGGTTCCTTCCATATAAACAATGGTTGTAGGATTCTCCGCTATAGATCTGACCATATCGACATTTTCCTGAAGTACACCTGAGTATTCCGCCGAAATATATCTGGCCTGCGCCTCAAGAGTTCTCTCAGCATCCGCTAAAGCTTTATTTGTGGATGTCTTGTAATTGACGAACATCACATTTAGAAGCGGTATAGCGGCTGCCGCCAGCATAACAAGAATAAGTTTCGTCTTGATGCTGTCAAAGATTCCTTTTTTCGCTTTCTTTGGTTTAGGGGTTGTGTTGTTTGTAGCCATTGTTTTCTTCCTCCTTGACGAGTACTAAAAAGATTCAATACATGAATCAAAACTTAAGTAGAACTTGGTGGGGCAAAAAACAAAATAAAGCAATACAAAAACTTTTGCGACTATAGAACAAAAAAGAAAAATATTGTCAAAAAAACTCCAACAATATAGATATTATAATAACATGTCGGAGCTTTTTTGTAAAATATTGTGTGAGTATTTAGCGCATTTTTTATAATTTTCAGATTTCTCCCATATAAGTATAATCCGCATCCTCTATAGCCCTTTTAACAAGGGCTTCATCGTATTCTCCGCAAAGAGTCATAACCGCTTCCTTTTTTTCGTGTGAAGCAGTAGCCTCCTCTACAAAGCTAAGGGCCTCTAAAGCGTTCTTTACGGCCTTTTCGCAGTGTGCGCACATCATTCCGTCAATTTTAACTGTCTTTGTCATTTTATCATCCTCTTTCCGATCGTCATCCGATCTAACTATTTCTTTTTCTTCCGCGGTAGCTTTCTCTTCTCCTAAAGCCCGGGGCATTTCCTTGCCGGATTTCTTTAGCTTAACAAGATTTAGTCTCAGGGCGTTCATGCATACCGTAAAGCTTGAGATGCTCATAGCCGCTGCCCCTATCATGGGATTCATCTTAAGCCCGAAGAGGCCTGCTGCCAGCGGAATGCATATTACATTATAGAAGAAAGCCCAGAACAGATTCTCTCTTATGTTTATAAGTGTCTTTCGGCTTAGAGTAACGGCTGCTGCCACATCAGAGAGTGTGCTGTTCATAAGTACGATATCGGCGCTGTCAATGGCAACATCCGTTCCGGCGCCTATAGCTATACCGACATCTGCTCTTTTAAGAGCGGGGGCGTCGTTTATTCCGTCACCCACCATTGCAACTTTACCGTGTTTTGAAAGCTCTCTTATGACTTCTTCCTTGCCCTCAGGAAGGACTCCTGCTACGAAATCATCCACTCCCGCCTTCTTTGCAATAAAGGCCGCTGTCCTCTCGTTATCCCCCGTAAGCATAACAACCCTGACTCCGAGAGCCTTAAGGGCCTTTATACCTTCTGCGGAATCTTCTTTAATAGTATCGGCAACGGCTATAAGGCCGAGAACTTTATCTCCATGTGCAAAGACAAGAGGTGTCATACCTTCATCTGCCATTTCATCAGCAGCTTTCTTTATATCACCCTCAAGTTCAAACCTTGAAGAGATATAGGCGATGCTTCCGCCTCTTATTTCCTTGTCGTCAATCCTTCCTATAAGTCCGTTTCCGGGAAGTGCCTCGAAATCATGCACTTCAAAAGCAGGGCAGGCACCGCCCGATCTTTCCCGGGCAAATCTGACTATTGCGCCCGCAAGGGGATGCTCTGATGCAATTTCAAGAGCATAAGCCTTTGAAATAAGCTCATCCTCGCTAACTCCTGCTGCAGGTATTACCTTAACCACCTCCGGCTCCCCCCTGGTTATGGTTCCTGTTTTATCAAGGGCTACCGTCTTGACCTTTCCGGCAATCTCAAGGGCCTGGCCGGTCTTAAAGAGAATTCCGTTTTTAGCTCCAACGCCGTTTCCGACCATTATGGCAACGGGAGTCGCAAGTCCCAAAGCGCAGGGGCAGGAAATAACAAGTACGGAAATACCTCTTGCAAGCGCATCTCCCAAGGATGCTCCCGCGATCAGCCATCCGATCACAACGATAAGAGCAATTCCCATAACCGCCGGCACAAATACTCCGCTTACCTTATCGGCGATCCTCGCTATAGGCGCCTTTGTAGCTGCGGCGTCGGAGACAAGCTTTATTATCCCCGCAAGAGTCGTATCGTCTCCTACTCTTGTTGCCTTACATTTCATATATCCCGAGCGGTTTATGGTTGCGGCGCTTACCCTGTCTCCCGCTTTTTTATCTACGGGTACGGACTCTCCTGTAAGCGCGGATTCATCGATGGCGCCCCCGCCGGATAAAACTACTCCGTCAACAGGGACTGCGCTTCCGGGACGCAAAACAAATACATCACCGACGGATACTTCATCAATCGGTATCTCCGTCTCTGTTTCATCTCTATAGACAACCGCAGTCTTCGGCGCAAGCTTTATAAGGCTCTTTAGAGCGTCCGTAGTCCTGCCCTTTGACAAGGCTTCGAGCAGCTTTCCAACGGTTATAAGCGCAGGTATCATAGCTGCCGCCTCAAAGTACAGCTCTCCGTGATAAATATCCGTAACTGCGCTCATATCCCTAGCCCCGCCATCCATATTTAAAGCCATATTGCAGAGCTTATAAAAGATAAATATACTCCAGCCGTATGAAACCGATGAACCTAAGGCAACGAGCGTATCCATATTGGGCGATAGATGTCTAAGCGCTCCGAAGCCATTAACATAGAACTTTTTATTTACTATCATAACGGCTGCGGCGAGGATCGCCTGGGTAAGGGTTAAGGTAAGGGGATTATGCTTTAGAAAAGGCGGCAGGGGCCAGGAAAGCATATTGTGTCCCATAGTTATATACATCAAAAGCAGTAAAAATACCGCCGATACAACAAGCCTTTTTATAAGTACGGGAGTTTCCCTGTCCTTTAAAGCTTCCTCCTCCGATAAATAAGAAGACATGCTCTTTTTGTTTTTAGAGTCAGAGCTTTGTCCTCCCGGCGCTTTGCCCTCATCCTTAAGGCTCGCGTCATATCCCGCCTCCCTGACGGCTTTTATGATCTTATCCGGCGAGGCGTCTCCTTCTACTCCCATAGAGTTTGTAAGAAGGCTTACGGAAACTTCCTTTACGCCCTCCAATTTAGAGACCGCTTTTTCAACTCTCGCCACGCACGCCGCGCAGCTCATTCCGGTCACAATATACTTTGTCATATATACTCCTCGTTAAAATACTTTTGCTTTTTCTTCAAGATCAATCTCTTTATCCTTAACTTATATCAGTACTTTACCGGGTCTTTTCCGCTTCCGGTAAGTCTGATGAAACTATTCTATCACAAAACTAACTCCCCATATATTAAAAATACATAAAATCCTTTAACGTAAAATTTTCCTATGCTATAATTATATAACCAAATTTAAAGTATTTCGGAGATTTAAAAAGTGAAAATTTTTCAGTTAGACAGCCCCCTTATGAGAGCCCTTGGAAAGATGGCGGATATAGTCATCGTCAATCTGCTCACCTTACTCCTCTGCGTTCCGGTCATCACCGCAGGCGCCGCCTTTACAGCGATGCACTACTGTATGCTTAAGCTTGTAAGAGATGAGGAAGCCGGGATCGCCAAGCAGTTTTTCCACTCCTTTAAGGATAATTTCAAGCAGTCCACGATCATCTGGCTGATCTTCCTTTTGATCGCAGGCTTCTTCGGACTTGATTATTTCCTTATCTATGCTAACCCTACGGGACTTAGCCCCTATATCTTAGGCGGCGTGCTGGTATTTACTTTTCTTATTATGTTTGTGGGAGTTTTTGTATATCCCATACAGGCTAAATTTGTTAATCCTATTCCTAAAACAATAAAGACCGCTTTTGTTTTTGCATTCAGACATTTCCCTGCTACTCTACTGATCCTCATCGCAGAAGCAGTTCCCTTTTCCCTTTTCTTTATCGGAAACGTCGGTCTTTGGCTCTTCCCCTTAGAGCTTTGCTTTTGTTTTGCGGCTCCCGCATTTCTTGCGGCTAAGCTCTACAATAAGCATTTCAAAAAGGCAGAGGATATCTATCTCGAAGCTCATCCCGAGGAGGACCTCTCCGCGGGGGATGAACATATTTTCAGCGATTCTGCCATAGCAGAGGACGAAAATAAGTAATCTTTTATCTTGTTTGCTGTTTTTGTGATATGATACAATAAATAATAATTTAAGAAGGATGGTGTGATTTATGGGTAAATTGTTATCTCAGTCAGAAATTGACTCAATAGTTGATGCTCTTAATACTCTTAGGAACTACGCAGACGATAATGCTATTTCAGCCGATCTTTTGCATAACCAGGTCATTCTTACACAGGGTGAGATTGACAAGCTCATAAGTACGCTCAATACCGTCAAGGATGTTCCTCTCTTAAAGCCCAATGTAAATGTGGCTCTCTCCCAGCCTGAGATTGACTCTCTTATCGATGCCTTAAATTCCATCAAGGAATACGAGACCATCGATGCTCTCGAAGGAGATATCGCCAATAATCAGGCAGTTCTTTCTCAAAACGAGATCGATACACTTATCGAAAAGCTGTTGCAGCTTAAAGGAAACAGCTAATACAAAAGTCAAAACGCTTATACAATACAGATTTAAAAAGGAACCGGATTACTCCGATTCCTTTTTTTACATTTACTATTCCTTTTGGAAAGTATTAATTGTTTTTTTGTGTTCCTGCAGCTTCTTTCTTTTTACCGTTACTATTTTTAGCGGCATTATAGAAAATAGTCTCCATAAGAACGGTACAGATTAAGTTAAGCAGTTCGGCGGGGAGATCCCATCTGCAGTGTCTGAAAAATACAGCAAGTATGAATCCCGCAATATTTGATCCTGTAACGATGAGAAGGTGGAGCCTGAAGAAACGTCTTTCATCTTCTTCATCCTTACTTACCTTTTCTTTACTATCTCTGTCTTTTCTTACATAATAGATTATTACTGTAAGGATACTTATTATAAGCAAAAGCACTATTATCCAATGGATAAAGCAGATTCCTTCATCTTCCACAACTACATAGGTTGAGTAGTTGTCCATATCCATAACGATCATGTCTCCAAGTATATCGAAATCAATATATCCGATAAGGGGCATGCCGTCTTCACCAATGGTTACGGAAAGGATTTTAGTACCTTTCTTTCCGAAGCTCTCTTTAAGCTCTTCCGGAATCTCAAAAGAAACCCTAACGGAGGAGTACTTCTCTTCGATCTTTCTCTCTTTCTCACCCTGAATGGTGACAAAGAATGTTGAATCAAAGCTTCCGGCTATCTTGCCGTGACCGTCTGTATAGTCTCCGGCGCCCGCAAGCGCCTTTTCGGCATCCGGTCCCGTCTTATCAACTTCTACTCTGAAGATGACTCTTGAGTTATCTGAAAGCCTTTCTTTCTCGCTGCCTGTCAATAGCTCGTCAAGCATACGTACTATGTCAGCTCCCAGGACTTCACAGTCTATGATTTTCTCATCCTCTGAGCCTTCAGTATCGGTACCGATAACGATAAGGCGTCCGTCCCCTGTTCCGATGTAGTTTTCGGGAAGATCCGGGGATGATCCATAGCTGCTTTGGTTTTCGGCATCTTCCGGGTTTTTGGCATCAGCCGCGGAATTTTCGGAAGTCTTCTCTGCCTCGTCGCCGCCTTCTGTTTCATCCTTTGATTCTTCTCCGGCATCCTTTTTGATCTCTTCAGTCTTAACACTTTGAGAAGGAACGGCCTCAGGCTTTACTGCCTCAAAACTGCTCTCGCCCTGAGTAGCATTTCCGCTATCCGAAGCAGGGATAGTCTGCACAGGATCGGGCTTTTCCTTTACCCTGATCGAGATGATCTTTTCAGCAGCATTAAAGTTTGTGCTCTCAGGTACGGAAAGCTTAACTCTAAGTATTCCCGGCTCTTTAATACCCTCAGCGGATATCTCACTTCCCGACTCGTCAATGCAAATATACGATAGATCTTCGCCATCGGGCTTTTTGATGCTCCATCCGGATTCTAAGTCTTTAAGGAGATGCTCATTACCGTCGTAGATAAACTCAATATCCTCAGCCAGGATTTTTTGCTCTCCTCTTACTATCGTAAGGTCAGCGGACTCGGTCGTAATATTGTAATTGGGACTGCTTGCGGTAATGCTTAATGCTCCGTCGTAACTTCCGACAGGGTCGTAAATATCCGTGCTGTCGTTTACGGTAACAGCTATCTCACCCGGAATCTGTATCTCGCCCAAGATCACTCTCCAGGTATGATCCGTGGTCTTTTCACCGTAAGCTCTCTCGGCATTATCCGGCGCTATTGTAATATCCCGCTTTAATACCTCTAAACTTCCGCTTATCTTTGCGATCTCGTAGCTTGGTGTTACGTCTGCGCCGCTCGCATTACGTATTGTTACGGCTCCGATATCGTTTGATACACTTCCGGCATTCTTTATCTTAGAAGCCTCCGTCATACTTACACTTATACTGTCACCGGGTGCAAGCGTTCCTTCCGTGATACCATAGCCATCAGCCTTAGTATGGAACTGACCGTCGTATATGGGCGCATCACTTCCCGTAAGACTTCCCGCAGTAATTGTAAGAGGTCTTTGCGAGATCGTAAGGGATCCGGGAACGTATGTAATATCGTAGCAGGAAGTAACATCTTCTCCGTCCGGGTTTACTATAACTGCGTTTCCCGGAGTGTTGGAAGCGGTATTTCCTCCGGCTCCCTGTGATATACTCGTAATCTTTCCGCTTAAAGTAAGGGCAGAAAGCGTATCTCCCGTAAGAAGTCCACCGATCGTAAAACCATCCCCGGGAACTGCGTCAGATGATTCATATGTCAGCGCCACACCGTCGTATTCCTTTGAAAGGTCTTTTCCTGTGATCGTAAGAGGTATTTTATCCATCTTGTAGATGACAGCGCCTGTTGTCCTTGCAAGATAATTGGAAGATTCCGCAATCTTTGCTCTTACGTAGTAGGTTCCAGCCTTTGTATAAAGCTTACTGTCTGATAAAGGATCATATGGATCGTAGTCTGTCCAGGGGCCCGCCTCTCCGACGGATGAATACTGCCAGGTTATATAATCCTTAATATCCTCTCCGGGGATATCGGCTATAAAGACTTCCGCGTTTGTGACCACGGGATCCGGCTTTGATTCTCCGTAGCTTCTGTTTACTGTCTCTTTAAGCTCTCCGCCTTCATCAAATCTGACAAGAGGATTATAAGAAGCCTTCCTTACGCTTATTGCTACGGGGCCAAGGGTCTTGGTCGCACTTTCCGCATTATCAAGTCTTGTGGCAGTAATTAGGCAGCTTATCCTGTATCTTCCCTCGCCGCTTTCAAGCTTCTTTTCGAAGTCATTTAAAGATGGCAGTTCATATACGCTTTCGTCCGAACCGGTAAGCTTTTCGTTAAGTCCCGAAGACGTAAACTGATTGTTCTCCGTATCTTCTATAAACCATGTATAAGTATAGGAATATCCGTCGAGTCCAACATTATCTCCGACTACGGGTTTAGGAGAAGCCGTAGCTGCCGGAGCTTCCTCGTTTGTAAATCCATAGGTAACAAAATCCTTTGAAGCTGTAAGGCTTCCGTCTACGCGAGCGGGGGTCTTTATAAGTCCGATCTTTGCATTAAGGATTTCGGAAGCATCATCGATCTCGCCCGATACCAAAAGCTTTCCTTCATAGATATACTTACCTTCACGCTCATTTAAAGAAGGACTCTGCAAAACGCTCATATGAGATGCTGCAGGACCCGGATCAGCAGAAACTGTGGTTGTTGCGGTATATCCCGTATCTACCGAAAGGTGTGCTGCAAAGGATAATTTCTCTCCTTCAATGGCATTTAGGCTGCTTCTTAATGTGTCATCTCCTTCGTATGTCAAATACACAGGATCAGATGGGGCTCCGTCAATAAGGATGCTTTCACCCTTGCCTGACGATACCGAATCCTCAAAGGAGACTGTTACTTTAACTACTTCCTTAGACGATGCAGTAACCTTTATTTCGGAGTCATCCACATTTTTATTTCCGGCATTTTGCTCTGTTGAAGCGATAGCCTTTACGGAAACTGTGTATGATCCCGTCTCTTCATGCATCTTGTCCGCAAAATCGTAGGAACTTTCCAAAGGACCTGCGTTTACGCTTTGTACCTCAGCTCCATCCTTTAAAAGCTTCAGTTCGTATCCCGCTACTTCAACATCTCCTATCCGGCTTACCGGATTCCAGGTAACAGATCCGATACTGTTGTCGCTCCAGATGGGAGCCGAAAGCTGAAGCGCACTCTTTTTAACCGTAAGCTTTCCTTCATTAAAGGTAATATCATAGTTTCCGTTTGTAATTCCGCTAACGGTAATGGGATAACCATCGGATATATTTACATCAGAGTATGCACCTAAGGTATCGCTGTAGGTTTCGGTAGCATATACAAGGCTTCCGCTAAAGTCGGGAGTATTTTCTATAGTCTCTCCCGCAACAAGTCCGGTAGCGGTGTAGCTAAATGAAGCCTGCCTGGGTCTTTCATCTCCGTAGGAGATCTCCATGTCCTCAGGCGTAATGCTTAAAGGAGCTACATTTATATCCGCAAAAGCTTCTTTATCCGTATCCGAAAGCTCGTATCTGCTTGAAAGCCAGTCTCCAAGCTCATAGTCAACGTGAACCGGCTTATTGGTACCGACATTTTTACTGTCGGTGTATCTTGAACCCGTAAAGTCAAATGTGATGATTGTGACCTCAGGGTTATTTATTAAATACTCCGCATCCTCCGGAAGCAGACATTTGTCATATCCCTTGGTCTGGTCTGCAAGATCCGCGATCAAGTTTTTTCTGTCGCTGACGGTTATCTTTCCCGGAAGGACATCTGTAGTTCCGTCATACATCTTGTCAGAAATCGTAATAAGGTTTTTAAGATTTCCGACGGTGATGTTTATCTTACTGGGGCTTACCGTGAATACACCTTTTACAAACACTACTTCGTAGTTGTCAAGAACCGGCGTATTTTCAAGCTTTATATCATACTCTCCCACAACCGTCATGATAGTAGGAACAAATCTGTTATCCGTGTTCTTTTCACATACGTATGACCTTATGATTCCAAGCTTCGAAGCAAAAGTAGTCTCATCTCCCCAGCCTTCAACAAAGCCCTCATATCTCCAGTCAAAAACGGGTACTTCTTCGTTTTCGTCACCTATCTTATATTTCATCTCCTTATCATTTGCAATAACGTAAAGCTTTTTCTTCACGATATCTGCCTGAGATGAATTCTGAGATCCCGCCACATCAAGTACATAGTTTTTGGCGCAGTCCATTCCCCCTACATTTTTAAGTGCATCAGCTGCAATTGTAATATCTGCGGCTACTCCCGTTCCGGCACGCTCGTCTGTAAAGACAGCCGATATCTTCGAAGTATCAAGCGAAAGCTTATCGGCCTTGCCTGTAAGAGCGTTTGTGTAAAGAGGAGTAAATACTGCTCCGCTTACATCTACAGACTTAACGGTCTTAGTTCCGTCAAATACCTTGTCTCCCACCGTAATGCCGCTTACTCTTACAGGGCACTTTTCAATCGTAAGGGTTGCGGGGCTGTAGGTGATCTCATAGTTGTCCTTCATGTCCCTTCCCTTGGTATCGGAAACTACGAGATTTTTCATAAGCATATCTTCATACACTCCGGCATCAACATATGACTTTGCGCTTTGAGCCGTACTTGTATGGGAATCTATGAGTCCGTTTGCGATATATTCTGTAATAGTCTGTCTTGTACCGTTATAGGTAACTGTTTTCTCTACCGGAGTGACAACAACGGGTCGCTTTCCGATAACATACTTTTGGTTTGTAATGGAGAAGCTGTAATCCGATGATTCGTAATGGGACTGGTCGTTAACCGAAACTGCCGCTACTGCGCTGTATAACCCTGCGTTTTCCTGCTTACCGGATACGGAAAGGGTTTCGGAAATATCCGCGTCTAAGGCAGGAATCGGATAGGTCTGATTCTCGGATAATCTGATTCCGGGACCCTGAAGCTCTCCGTTATAGGTATAGTAGGGAACAGTCTCTCCTTCAACCTCTACCGTCTCCTCCGGGAATACCCATTCAATGTCAAGAGGTCTTGCGGTAATATTTCCCGTAAAGGAAAGAGTCGCGCTTTCGGGGAATACATAGTTGTATATAACATCTCCGCTTTCCCTGTTTACTATCTTCATATCGGAAACAACAAAGGCCTTTGCAGTCCTTACATGCTCGCTGTCATAATTTGCATTACAGTCAAGTATGTAGGCCCTGGTATCCGCATCTCCGTCAACATATCCCTGAACAGTATAGAACTCACCCCTGGAAAGTCTGTAAAGGTCGGAACCGACTTCCGTTACGGATCCGTTTACTTTAACAGAGCCGTCGTACATCTTGCTGAAGATGTTGTTTGTAGGCTTAATGCTTACAGTCTTTGGATCGATCCAGACGTCCTGCTCTCCTATATAATCCTCATAGTTTCCTGTCTTATCCTTAATATAGATATATGTTGTGTGGCAGGTTTCATGTCCCTGTGCATCAACCTTAACATCCTTATAAAGAGGAAGTTCTCCCGTAATACCCTCAAGAGTATTAAAGTTTTCTGCTGTGATCTGAGTATCGGGATGATAATAAATCTCATAATCAGATGCTGCACCGGGCTTTTTAACGCTTAAGGAGATCGAATGGAATCTGTTATCGTAGATTCCGTGGTAAGACGTTGTCGTAACGCTCATCGGAGCCTTGTTTACAACGACGTCAAAGTCCTTTGTGATAAAAGCGCTTCTTCCGTTATCGGTTCTCTCGTACATCACCTTAATGCGGTAGGTATATGTACCGGCATTTTTACCCGGAGTAAATCTGTAGGTCGCGGACGAGGTTGTTCCCTCGGGGATAGATATATCCTCCGATCCATCCTCATTTGTCTTAACAAGATACCACTGATATCCTGTGATCTTGGTCTTTTGTGCCTGCGCATTAAGCGCCGCGATCTCTTCGTCGGAAAGTCCTATGCACTCTTCATCCTGTGCGGTAAAGGAAGTTCCGGCAATAGCGGTTATGGTATTATCCGCAGAATCGGCATATCCGTATGTGTAGCTTTCTTTTCCGGAAAATCTTAAGGTAGGAGCTATGGTTTCATTCGGCTTTACCAAAGCAACAAGCTTAATGTCTTCTCTTACGGGTATGGTCATTTCAGTATTTGTTGAAAGAGCATGAGCTCCTGACTTTATAAGTCCGTTTTCAATGTCACTCTCATCAAACCATCCTATAAAGGTATAGCCGTCGCTAAGATGGGCGCTGATAGTAGCGTTCTCACCGAAAAAGTACATTCCGGCCCCTGATATAATCAGGCCGCTTTCGGCTCCGTCCGTTGCAATTCCCGAAAGTTCAACAGTATAATTGGCGCTTCTTGCGTAGTAAAGCTCTATTTCCATGCCGTATTTAGCTTTAGGCCCGGAAGCACCCTTAGCGTATCTGACAACGCTAAGTCCGTCCTTGTATAGTCCGTAGCTGTATCCAAACAGTTCAAAACTGGCATCAGGCAGTGCAAAGCTGTCTAAGTCCGCTGTATTCTCGCTTGTGACGCTTTCTTCGGTAACAGCCGCAACAAGATCAGACTCACTTACCGTAATCTGTCCTGCTCTTAAGGAAGCGCCTGCGAAGTAAAGTACTCCTGACTCAGTTACGATCCTTACTGCCTCAGGGGCATCCGCTGCTCCCCAGATGTCAGCATTTTGATAAAGCCTGTCGCCAAAGGTTACATCAGCGGCAGTACCGCCTGTTTCATGCAAAGAGATAAAGTCTGAAGAATAGGAGCTGTCCTCCTTCTGGAAAAGGTGCACTATTTTCTGGTCAAAGGCAGCGGGTACATACTGCGCAGATGCCTGAAGATCGAATCCCGGCATCTTGAAATACTCCTCTCCCGCTTCAATAACGGGAGTAAAGTCCTCGTAACTGCTTCCGTTCCACTTTTTCCAGTTCCAATGGTCAAAGGTATATCCGCCCTTTACGGGAGATGCCAATGCTACATGCTGGCCGATGGAGAACTTTCTCAGCTCGGGGTTATCGGTCTCCGATACATTGTTAAGTACTTCAACGTTATACTGGTCCCTCGCAAAATAAACCTTCAGGATTATGGGAGTGGTATTAACATATCCGTATGAGCGGTTATCTGTGTTGGTCTCGTTGTAGAAAAATCCGTCATAACCGTCTAAGTAATACTCCTCGTAATCGGCATCTTGCTTGCTTAAGGTTATCTCCGTATAGGTAAGGGTCGGCCTCTCGATACTTGTAAATACCGGAGCTTCGTCGAGAAAATACTTTATTGTTTTGGCTGTTTTATATATAGGAACATCGCTTGTTCCAACGTTAACCTGCGCTGCTGACTCTTCCTTTGAAAGAGTTTTTCCTTCGCTTTCAAGCTTAGCAATAATGTCATCAAGGTTATCTTGGTTTACATAATTGTATGTATTTCCGCCGACCGTAATGGGGTCCGCAAGCTGGTAGTAAATATACTCCATATTGCGGATGGTGCTCTTTTCATACCTTCCGTAGACGGTTCTGTTGCGGTCCATAGTAAGGCCTTCATCCGGGACAGGTACTGAGTAAGCCTCATCGGTATACCAGGCTACATCATATCCGGTGCGCTTTTCCACGCTGTCGCATTTAACATCTTCCTTAGGCACAACCGAGCCGTATACGTAAGAGTTTGCTACCTGATTGCTGTAGATACTTCCGTTAAAGTAAAAGGAAAGTCTGCAGTTTTCACGGTAGTAATAGTAAACATTGAGATATCCGTGGTCTCCGCTTACGTATGTTCCGCCATAACTTAAATTATCGTAAGCAAGAGCTGTTCTTTCGGGCTCATAGCGTCCGGAATCTTCATCATGCTCATCCTGATAATTGCTGAGAAAATCATCACAAAATGCTCTTTCAGGGGTTTCCGAGCCAATTCCGTAGGAAACGTAAGCTCCCTGAAGGAATCTGTCTGAGCTATCAACCTTAAATACAACAGCCTCATTTCCGAATGCACCGGTCTTTTCCCCTGTATTTAATGAAGGATTGTAGAAGAAGTAATCTCCGCCTATATATTTACATCCCGGGTGCAGATTATTTGCATCATTTAAGTCTATTCCGGTGTAATCATAGCTTCTGCTTTTTGCGTTAGCGGCCGGATAATCGCCTAAGCCTGCTGCTGCCTCGCTTTTTGTCGCTGCCGTTACAACAGCGCATTTATTGATAACTCTTACCTGATAGTACTCTTCCCCGTCTGTTTCTGCGTCTCCGTCATATCCATAGAGAACGGGAACAGCTGTCGTTCCGTTGGGACCGTCGGGATATGTTTTGACAGCTCCGCCAAGGCTTGTCCACCAGTCAAAGGAAGGATCCTTTAAATGGGTATTTAATATTCTGACATCAAGATAAAAATCTTCCTTCTCGGATATCTGGTTGTAATAAACCGTAACTCTGTTGTAAGTATCATCTACAGAGAAGTAGCTGAGTACAGTATCACTTATTCCCGCGCTACTTACGCTCTTTGCAGGGTACCCGGGATCTACTTCAATACCGCTTCCTATAGTTGTAAAGGTATAGGAAGGATAGGTGTTTGTCACGATGCCGTTGGCGTTAAAGTATCTGTAATGGCTTGTGTACGAAACAAGGTAGGAAGCGTTTCTAAAGTCTGTCGAAAGGCCGTTATTTGTAAACTCGGCATCAGTCGTTATATTACTTCCGAGGGCAGCTAATCTGTCCCTTGCTTCATCCTCCGAAATACTGTCAAATAAAAGATCGGGATCGAAGGCAAATGAAGTTCCCCACTTACCCGTAACCCGGTATTTGGCGATCTCGGTCTCTTCTCCGCCGGTAGCCTTGTACTTATAGCTGACGGTGGCCGTTGTGCTTCTTCTTTCAAAGTAAACCTTTAAAACAAGAGAATCATCGTCCAAAACAACGCCCTCTTCCTTTGAAAGATTTCCGTTTGCGTCAGTCTCAGAAATCAGGGTATGGGTATAGTAACCATAATTATTTACTGTCTTAACAAAATCGTTGTAAGCAAGGAAATAATCATTTCCCTCATCATCTCTTTTATCCGCTACGATATGAATATTTCCGCCTATCGGATAGTCGTAAACAAGAGTAGACTTTAATTCATACTCACCAATGGTTCCCGTCTCGAAATAAAGTTCAAGTTTGAACTCCGCATTTTCGTTAGAAATTACGTCTTTGGTAATACTCATATCTCCCGCAGGCATTTTAGAGGGTTTATTACCTGTGGAGTAATCGGTATAGCTTGCAAATACAAAACCTTGGGGCATAGAAAAATCGTTGCCCGAATCGTCCTTTGCCGGGGATCCGTAGGCGGACTGTCCAAGATAATAATCAGGCTCCGAGAACTTGTCTATATCTAATTGCTCCTGATACTGATGTTTTTCGGTATGTCTGAATATATGATTAGTCTCAGACTCTCTGCTTCCCTTATAAACATCAACAAAAAGATCGTAAACATTTCTTTCATAGTAGTAGTTGATATATAAAGTTTCCGAAGGATCGTACTTTACAGTGCCGGCTTTCGTATCTGCGATCTCGGGGAGACTCTCTCCGTCTGCCGCGCCGTATGATACGCTTACGGTCTTTAAAGTAAATCCTTCGACAGTGCCTGCTACAACCGTTCCTGCATTTTCCTCTCCGTCTAAAAGGGCTGTAATACTGTCGTCGGTTTTAGCCTTAAGTACTCTTGTAAGATCGTCATTAACAGCAAAGATCCCTGTCTTTGCCTCGCCGTTTCCAATTGTTTCTAAGTGATAAACAACCTTAAAAGTCGTATCCTTAGCCTTGAAGGTTCCGCTTGCGTAAAGATCGTTTGCCGGCATGGTCTCGGGAGCGACTCCGCTTCCGCCAAATTCCCATCCGACAAAGTCATATCCGGGCGCTGAAGGCTTATCCGCCTCGGAAATAGCCTGATTGTAGTAATAGTTCTGAACTATAACGGTATCTTCATCTTCCCCGGGCAGTCTGTAGGTGTATGTAACCGAGTACTGACCTGTCTTGTAGTATACATTCAAAACTATTCCCTGTGGATAGTTTTCAGGAACAAGCGAAACAGAGTCGTTATGTCCATCAGAAGTATCTAAAGAGTAATTGGCCCTGGGCTTTTGGATGTCAGAGTTATTAACGTCTATAACATCGCCGTGATTTCCCTGAAAAACAGCACTGACCTCAGGCTGAGCGGGATACTCTCCGTTTCCGTTCATATAAAAGTAATTAACGGTATAGTTAACCTTTTCGTTAGTCCACTGGGCAACGAGAGTATCGTTTACATTGGCTACCATAGCAGCGCCGTCTACGCTGATACCTGTTTTTGCTCCGCTCCAGTACTTAAACTGATAATGATCTTTTGTAAACGCGTTAGCCGGGAGAACGGGAGCTGTATTTTCAGCCTTAAATACAGGGCTCATAGAGCCGCTTCCTTCTCCGGGATCAAACTGTATCTCGTATACTGAGATTCCCTTGTGAGGAGGCAAAACATTTCCTCCAACGTCCCTTACCTGTATTCCGTAAAGGCCGGACGCGTAAACATTCCCGGTTACAGTCTTATCGCCTGTAGCTTCCCCAAGACTTACCCACTCTACGGTATCGTCTGATACAGAGTATGTTCCGGTTACAGCGTCCTTTGTTACAGGGACAAATCTGTATGCATCAAGTCCGATAAAATCGCTGACCGTTGCTTTTAACTTAACTCCGGAAAGATCCTCAAGGTTCTCTGCAGTAAATGATTTAAGGGTAGGAAATGTATCTACGATATACGCAGTATATTTAACATTCGGCAGCGACTCATGCATATCGGAAGTAAGACTGAGTCTTGCCCTTGAAACTGTCCCTTCCTTTGACAGATTGGTTTTACTGATCAAAGAAGCATAGCTAATGTTTCCGTCGCTGCTTCTGAAGTCGTTTAATGTATATCCCTCATTGGCCTCACCGTAGATGATAACGCTCTCACCCTGAATAAGGGTTATTCTTTGGTCAAAGGTGCCAAGATCCAGTCTTTTGATCTTTTCAGACTGGTCCACACCGCAATAGGACCTATCAATAGTAATCGTAGCCGAATAAAGCATAGGGGATGTTCCGCAGTCTGCGGAATCAGCATAGTTATTCTTGCTCTTACCGCCAAAGGAAACAGTCTTTACGGTAAAGTAATAGGACTTTGCATCATCGGAATTATCCGCGCTTGTATGGATAGCTTCGGCAAAATCAATGCTGTTTGACTCGCAGATATTGAAATCCTGTCCGTTTACGGGAATAACAGATTTCTCTTTGGTGGCGGGATTGTACGCATACAAAGTTACCTTGTATTTAACCGTAAGATCTTTTTTTGCAACAGCCACCCATGTGGCTCTTCCCGCAACTGCTTCATCCCACTCGCATCCCGCAGGGGAAGGAAGGGCTGTTGGAGTCACCTCAAGTACTCCGTCAACACAGACTATGTTATAGTTTGAGGCCTTTGTGGAGGATGAAAGGGTATAGGAAATCTTATTTGCCGCAGTTCCAACGTCTGTGATAGAGCCCCCAACCTCAATACTCTTAAAGGACTCGGAGCTTTTAACAAACTGACTGTCCGCATCGTCCTTTGAAGGTGAAAACGAAGAATTTGTATGGGCATTGCCGTCGTAAACCCAGCTTCCGCTTCCGGCGGTAAGAGTGATGGTCTTGGGGCTTATTGTAAAGTGGCAGGGAGCTGAATGTGTACTCTCATACTTAGATGATGAACCTACTATAGCAAATGCGGTATAATCTCCGGCATCAACGGGCTGATTGACAGAACCTGTAGAGAGCTTATTTATCTCCTCCTGAGATTTATGTCCGCTTACGTAGTAGATTCTGTAATTTGCCTTTTCGGCGTCCGTCATATCATCCGGGAAATTTCCTACCGAAAGACTCTTTGAGTCACCCCCGTATATCCACTCTCCGGGAGTGTAATCGGCAATGGTTACGACAGGGATATATGCTCCCTTTGTGATATCAAAATGAAGAGTAATACTTCCGGTATAGTTTCTCTTAAAAGTAACAACAGCTCTGGGCCCGTTTGCGTCATCCGCCGATCCCATAGAAGTATTGTTAAAATATGAAACCGAGTAATCTTCGCTTGTAAGAGTCTTATGAATATCTCCGTCGGTTACAATAACCCCGGGAGTAACAGCGCTTCCGGTATATTTACATGAAGCGCTTTCCAAAACAGCGCTGACATTAGTACCCTCTCCGGCTGCCTTAGGAGCTACATTTAAAATCCCGGTTTCATCAACCGTTATCTCGTAATTGTCGCTGCTAAATGCTCCGCCATTATGGTCCTGCACGATCCAATAGTTTCCGGCATTATCTCCCGAAGCGTAGCTGCAGGTAAAGTTTCCGGCAGAAGTAATCTTTGCGCTCTCCGAGGGAGCAGCATCTCCGGCGCTATCCCCATCATCTCCCAAAAGCCCGTAATACTTAAAGGTAAAGGATCCGGGGCCATCTTCCAAATATGTTACGTTAACGGTATCTGCCTTTACGGATAGGGGCGCCTTAGCGATATTCACGTTAAAGGGCTCTCCCTCGAGAGTTCCGTTTATAACGGTTCCGGTTTTCTTAGTAATTGTATAATCAGCCGAAACCTTGTATACTCCCGAGTCAGCCACATCTCTTACAGACAACCGACTTCCGGATGATCCGGTAATAAGAGTAAACTCATCCCCTGTCTTTTTAAACCACTTATAAGTTACGTTTTCTTCGGGAACATCTAAACATGCGTTAATTACCTGCGTCTCTGCGCTGTAGGTAAGATTTACGTTCGAAGAAGGATAAACCTCCCAAGCAGGAATAACAGGCGTAGGATCTTCCTTGCCTGTTGCTGTTAAGGATACGGAGAGTTCTCCGCTGTATGAGCCATCTATCGAAAGAGTATTTTCTCTGCTTTCCGCGCCGTTTGAAAGAGTCATGCCTTCCGGAACCCCGGTCCATGAGTCAAATACCCATCCTCCCTCAGTATCTGCCTCTGCACTTATACTTACGGAATTTCTTCCGTTCATTCCGGCTATAAGAAGAGTACTTGCGGGCGAAACTGAAGTTATATGCTCACCCTGGGATATCGAAACGCTTACAGCGTAAGAGTAGCCTGCTTCGGAGCTTAGATCAGATTCCTTACTTGTCTCTGAAATAGCATCCGTAGGAACCGCCTGAACCTTATAGGTATACTTTCCGGCAGATAAAAAGCTTTCGGAAAAATCATAGCTTCCAACGGTTACACCCGTAGCCGAAGCGATAGCTTCCTGCTCTCCTTCTCTGTAGAGGAAAACATTATAGTTACAGTTTTCGACAAGTTCCCAGTTTGCAACGGTTCCGTCGCTCCATCCGGTCAAAGCAGGAACTGCAACGGCTGTTTTTTCTGCGCCGCCCTGGGTTTCTCCCTGGCCCGCGCCGCCCTGGTTTTCTCCCTGGCCTTCGCCGCCCTGGTTTTCGATATTGTCACCGCCTTCGCTTCCGTCTGCCAAGACAGGAATATCAATACCGCTAAAACCTACAAGTATAGACATACCGATAGCGGTTATTCTTCTTGTAAGCCCTAAACTGTTTTTTTTCTTTAATTTGTCAGTACTATTGGGGAAAAATGAAAAAATGTTTTTGATAAAACTCACAATCCAACTCCATTTGTTATCATGAGCTCTCAGATAATATTCTTTTAGCCTTACTTTTAAACTCAAATAACAATTCTCTAAACAAGATCTATGTTGACAGTTTCCATCCTTTAAAACTATTTATTCGGTAAACATAACTCGGATTATAACACATATATCGGCAAAAGAACTGTGAATAATAGCCAAAAAAAGCCGTGTTTACGGGCTTTTCATGCGCAAAAAGCCCTTGGTTTCCGCCGAGCAGCAGTAAACCAAGGGCTTTACATTTGAATCTGAAAATCAGTTTCCTGTTTTCATATTCTTAAATTTTTATAAACTATTTTTCAGAAAACAGTTTCCTTATGCAAAAGGGTTCTCAGTAGGATAAGGAAGGCTCTTAGGCTGGTTGTATGCAATATCCTTAATTCCAAGGAACTTGAATACTTCGAAGAGGTACTTTCCTACATGTGCGAAAGCAACTGCTCCGTGGTGAGGATATCCCTTCTGAACGAGTACGTGACGATAGAAACGTCCCATCTCGGGAATAGCGAAGATTCCGATACCACCGAATGATCTTGTAGGTACGTCTAAGATCTCGCCCTGTGCAATGTAGGAACGAAGGTTGCCCTGTGAATCGCACTGGAGACGATAGAAGGTAATATCTGATGCAGCAAGATCTCCCTCAAGAGTACCTCTTGTGAAGTCAGGTTCGCTTCCTTCGGGCTCGAGAAGTCTGTGCTGGATGAGCTGATACTTAACGGCTCTGTCTGAGCAAAGCTTGCACTCGGGAGTATTTCCGCAGTGGAATCCCATGAATGTATCGGTAAGGGTGTACTGGCTGTACTTGCCCTTGATGTCCTCGTCGAAGATGTACTGAGGAACAGAGTTGTTGATGTCAAGAAGAGTAACGGTATCTGCAGATACGCACATTCCGATGTACTCTGAAAGAGCACCATAAATGTCAACTTCACATGCTACAGGAATTCCTCTTGAAACAAGACGGCTGTTTACATAGCAGGGCTCGAAACCGAACTCTTCGGGGAATGCAGGCCAGCACTTGTCAGCGAATGCTACAAACTGACGAGCGCCCTTGTGCTCTTCTGCCCAGTCAAGAAGAGTAAGCTCGAACTGAGCCATTCTCTCATTGAGCTCTTTGTAGTATTTTCCTTCGCCCATTTCCTTAGCCATATCTGCACAAACCTCGGGAATACGGGGATCGTTCTTATGCTTTCTGTAAGAAACAAGAAGGTCAAGCTCTGAGTTCTCTTCGATCTCTACGCCGATCTCGTAAAGTCCCTTGATGGGAGCGTTACAAGCGAAGAAGTCCTGAGGTCTGGGACCGAAGGTAATGATCTTAAGGTTCTTAACACCGATCACGGCTCTTGCTACGGGAACGAAGTCCTTGATCATCTTAACGATGTCATCAGCTGTTCCGACAGGATACTCGGGGATATAAGCCTCGAGATGTCTCATACCAAGGTTGTAAGAAGCGTTGAGCATTCCGCAATAAGCGTCTCCACGTCCGTTGATAACGTCTCCGTCGCCTTCTGCTGCTGCAACGAACATGCAAGGTCCGTCGAAGTTCTTTGCGATAAGGGTTTCGGGAGTCTCGGGACCGAAGTTTCCAAGGAATACTACAAGAGCATTACACTCAGCCTTCTTTACATCCTCTACAGCCTTAAGCATATCAAGCTCGTTCTCTACAGTGATCTGGCACTCGTAGATATCGTCACCATACTTGGAAACGATGTTCTTTCTGCGCTGTGTTGAAAGCGCAATAGGGAAACAGTCACGGCTAACCGCGATGATTCCGAGTTTCACATTAGGAATGTTTGTCATCATGATGTTATTTCCTCCATACATAGTTGTGTTAAATAGTATATACTTAAAAAATTAAATTACTACCAAAATATTTCGATAAAATATTTATTTTCTATAAACTCTTTATACGGAAAGGTTCTCTCCCTTAAGTCCAAGGAAGCTTCCCTCGGCCTGTCCGCCGTCCTTATGAGCGATGAGCCACTTGTTGTTGGCTGCAAGAAGTCTGTCCTCGTTGTCGCAGACATTAGGATTCTTCTCGGCATGTGCTTCCTTAAGATCGTGGTTTGTTCCGTAAGGAAGTACGATGGTAACTCTAAAGCCGTTTCCGTCTACTCCGCAGGGAGCGTAGTGAAGAGTAGTTCCGTAGATCTCTACGCCGCATCCGGCAGGAAGTAAGAAGGCTTCCATCTTGGATGTGTCATATGTAAAATCATCCTCGATATCCTGCTGCATACCAACGATCAAAATAGCGTCTGTCTGAGCAATGTTAAGCTCTGAGCATCTGTGGTACTCAACAGCGTTGAGCTTCTGATTGTGTCCGTTGCAGTAGCCTACCTGAATAGGAAGCTCTCCGTAGTATACTCTCTGAAGATCCTTAGCTGTGGAAACTGCCTCCAGAGCGGGGTCACCGGCCACATATACGCAAGTATCGGGGCAAGGTGTGTTTGCCATTGCTTCGATAAGAGGCTTAAGATTGACATTTTTAATGACCCTGCCGTATTTTCTAAACTCAGGATCGGTAACCTTTAAAATATTCATAGTCTTACCTCACAAAAAAAGTATTTGAGCGAACACAAAGTCCACCCAAATACTATTTTACTTTATTTAATATAAAAATATACCCAAAAATTGCGTAAGTTAAAGTTCCCAAATATTGCTATTTGAGGATTCTGTTCTTGCTATCTGATCATAAAGCACTTCGTAAATCCGGCGCTTTTTATTCTTTCCGGCGCATCGCTTCCCTGTAAAAGCCTGATATCCATGCCGTGAAGTCTTGTGATCTTTCTGGCAATGGAAAGTCCAAGACCCGTTCCCCCGGAGCTTTTTCTCGATTCATCTCCCGTTTTAAAAGGATCGAATATATTCGGGGCGATAGACTCCGGTATAAGGGGGCCGCTGTCCGAAACAATGATCCTTATCTTTTGATCCTCTTTATAAAGGAAAAGTCCGATCTTCGTTCCTTCGGGATTATGCTTTATGCTGTTATTAAGGAGATTAACTATTACTCTCGATAGCTGAACCTTATCGGCGTCTATATAAATCTCCTCTTCCGGTATCTCGGGAATAAGCTCCATTCCCGCATCACAGATATCCTGATAGAGAAAAGCACCGGCCTGCCTTACAAGTTCGGAAATATCTGTTCTTTCTTTATGGAGCTTAAAGCCTTCGCTGTCAATCTTTACATAATCAAACAAGAGATTAACCAGTTCATCGACCTTACCCGCCTTCATACAGATAAGATTTAAGTATTCATCCCTTTTTTCGTCTTCCACCTTATCGTCAAGTATTGCCCTCGAATACCCGTAGATGGTCGTTATGGGAGTACGAAGGTCATGGGCAATATCCGAAAGGAGCAGACTCCTTTTTTTCTCGTAGAGAAGGTTTTTCTTTTTCTCCTCTTCCTCAAGGGCCGCAAATCTACCCATCAGTCTTGCGGTAAATACGGATCCTGCTAAAAGTATCGGAAAAAAGAGCACCACGATCATAAGGATAATACAGATAAACATCAGTACTCTGACCCATGGATTAATGGCTTCATATTTTTCAACAAGACTGTTTCCGTCAAAGAGGATAAAACTGTTTATCACCTTCTCATCTATATTTCCGAGTCCAATGGGAACGTATCTTGAGATAAAAAGCAATATCAAACGTACAATGATATAGAGTGCAAATACAATTACCGTGATCACATCGTACTCAACATTTGTACCTTCCTTAAATATAAGCGGGGTTATCTTTGGGAAAACAACATTGTTAAAGACAAGTACAAGAGCGGACTCCGTAAAGGCCACCAGTAGAAGAACTATTATGAAGTTTTTGACGATAAAAGTCCTTAGTTCTCTGATCTTATCCAAGCTTATACCCCAATCCGCGAAGCGTCTTTATGTATTTTGAAGGGTCATCGGAAAGCTTAGTCCTAAGCTTACTGATAGAGACCATTATATTGTTGTCCGCGATGATATAGTCCTCCCCCCAGGCATGTTCATAGATCTGCTGCTTTGTAAAGACCTTTCCCGGATGCCCCATAAAAAGCTCCATGATCTTAAACTCAACGGTTGTAAGCTCGATCTTTTCCCCGTCCCTTATAAGAGTGCATCCGTCACAGTCAAGAGTAAGATCACCAAAGGTTACAGTTGCGGGCTGCTTACTCTCTCCCGATCCCAGCTTATAATAACGCCTCATCTGAGATGCAACTCTTGCCGCTATTTCAAGGGGATTAAAGGGCTTTGCGATATAATCGTCCGCCCCGAGATTAAGGCCCAGTATCTTTTCGGAGTACTCATCCTTTGCGGAGAGGATCAGTACCGGTATGTTGCTGGACTCTCTTATCTTTTTAAGAACACCGTATCCGTCCATCTCCGGCATCATAATATCCAGTATGCACATATCCGGATGCTCTTTGTTAAAGAGAGCCAAAGCCTCGAGACCGTTTCCGGCCTCGAGGACTTCATAGCTTTCATTTTCAAGGTAAAGTCTTATAAGACTTCTAATTTCCGCTTCATCATCGGCTATCAAAATTTTATAGGACATTTGTATCACCTTTTAATTAAACTGTAGGAAGCTCTGCTTCATTTTTCTCAGCTTTAACTGCTTCGTAGAAAGCTGCATAAGTAGCGTTTCTGTAGGGCCCGACATAGAATATATCAAGTACGCCCCAGGTAAGGAGACAAAGGATGTTCCATCCGATAAATGAAAGGTCAAGTACGAACGCCTTCCACTTGTTGCCCATCATAAGTCTGTTGCTCTCCTTAAGTGCCTCATCCTTGCTCATAGAAGGATTCTCGGAAAGGATGTAAGGTACAAGGCGGTAAGCATATCCCTTTACGATACCGGGGATGATAAACAGAAGGCTCCAAAGGAATACGAAGAGGTCTCTGAAGAACATTACCTTAACGATATTCTTGTAACCGTCCTTGAATCCGTTAAACATTACTCCAAGGCTCTGGTTCTCATCCATCGATCTTTTGAAGAACTTCTGGCAGCCGTACTCGATAGGGTTGTAAACGAAGATATCAACCGCAATTCCGAAGAGGCTCAGGATAAGTCCTATGAACATAATTGCAATGATTACCGCTGCGGCAACTCCCACTGCTGCTCCGATGGCAGCTGCTCTGGTGGGCTTGTCGATAGTGTAGGTCTTACCGTCAATGGTAAACTCTCCGCTCTCGGGATCCAATGAAAAACCAATTTCATTTTCTTCATCAGAATCAGATTCTTCTCTCTCGTCCCAATCAAATTTGTAATCATTGTAGCCATCGGTTATTCCGTTTGAAAAGTCTTCGAGATCATCCTCATCAAAACTTGACGATCCCACACCATGTCCGATAACATTTCCCACATTGCTTATCGATGAAGAAATTCCCGAGCTTACTCCTCCGGCCGTTCCTACCACCATTGCAAGTACGATTGATACAAGTACATGCTTCCAATAGGTTTTCTTAAATGTAACTTTTGCTCTGTCTTTAAGTTCTCTTCTGGTCCACATAATAGGCTCCTCTCTCTTTGTCATATATAAAGAATGAACTGTTTTCATGCTTATTTTTGCTGCATGACTTATCTTATGAGACGATTATAAAATGTGAACCTTTCCTTTAAAACAGGCAAACCTTAACATAACCTTAACGTTTAATTATTTGCAATTGCGTCGTAAACATTCTTGCAAGCAGGATAAATCTGCTTGAATACCTTGTACTTAGCTTCATATCTTGCAGCGATTTCCGGATCCGGCTCAACGGTCTTTTTAACCTTAACGATAGCCTTTGCAGCCTCTTCTACGGAAGCGTACTCTCCGCAGGCAACAGCAGCAAGCATAGCGCCGCCTAAGGAAGGTCCTTCCTCAACCTCAAGGATATCAACCTTCATATTCATGATATTCGCCATCATCTTCTGCCAGAGAGGGCTCTTAGCTCCACCGCCGCAGATCTTTGTTCTCTCGGGAGCAATTCCGAGGCTTCTTGCTACTTCCATTGAATCGCGAAGAGCAAATGCAACACCTTCAAGTACAGCCTGAGTCATATCGGCGCGGGTATTGTCCATAGTAAGACCGATAAAGGTTCCTCTTGCATTGGGGTTGTTGTGAGGTGATCTCTCACCCATAAGGTAAGGAAGGAAGTAAACATGGTTATTTCCAAGCTTATCGTCGGTAATAGGCTCCTGCTCTTTTCCGTACTCCTTGGTTCCGATGATCTCATCCATCCACCACTTGTTGCAGGAAGCTGCTGAAAGCATGCATCCCATAAGGTGGAATTTGCCATCAGCATGGTCAAATGAGTGGAGCGCATTATTTGAGTCTACTCCAAACTTATTTGAAGAGATAAAGAGTGTTCCGCTTGTTCCGAGAGAGATGTTGCATGCTCCATCACCAACGGTTCCCGTTCCTACAGCTGCTGCTGCATTGTCTCCTGCGCCTGCTGCCACAACAACACCGTCCTTAAGACCGAGTTCCATAGCGAGCTCGTGGTTAAGCTCTCCAACTTTTTCATAACTCTGGTAAATAGTGGGAAGCATATCTTCTGTGATTCCGCAGATATCGCACATTTCCTTTGACCACTTATGATTTTCAACATCAAGAAGAAGCATTCCCGAAGCATCTGAATAATCGGTGCAGAAGGTATCTGTGAGCTTATATGCAAGATAATCCTTGGGAAGCATTATCTTTTTGATCTTCTTAAAGTTCTCGGGCTCGTTTTCCTTGACCCAGAGGATCTTGGGAGCGGTAAATCCCGCAAATGCGATGTTTGCAGTGTACTTTGAAAGGGTTGCCTTTCCGATCTCGTTATTGAGGTAGTCAACCTGTTTCTGGGTTCTTCCGTCGTTCCAAAGGATGGCGGGACGGATAACGTTATCGTTCTCATCGAGGATAACAAGGCCGTGCATCTGTCCGCCAAAGCTGATTCCGGCTACCTGGCTCTTATCCTGTCCCTCTAAGAGCTCCTTTAATCCGGCGATAGACTGCTCATACCAGTCCTCGGGTTTTTGCTCTGACCAGCCGGGATTGGGGAAGTATAAGGGATATTCCTTTGATACGATCTTCTTGATGGATCCTTTTTCGTCCATGAGAAGTAATTTTACTGCGCTTGTTCCTAAATCAATTCCTACGTACAGCATTTAATTCTCCTTTTCGTTTATTCTTTTATTATTTGAGTATTCTTGAATTTATCGTTTCTTTATGATATATTCTAATTAAAGGAAAAGCCACGAAAGCGGCTGACCTCAATTAAGTTTGGATAATGCTACTTAGTAGCACCGCCGTCACTGTTGCTGTCAGTGGCGGCTTCTTTTTTATCCCTATGTATATCATACACAAGTTTAATCAAAGACAGGAGAACCGAAAGTCCCCGAAGGATAATTCCGATTACTTCCATTAGCCTCACCTCCTTTCGAATGGATTCTTACCTCCTTTCGTCAGAGTGTGAGATCAGCCGCCTTGCTTCGTGGTTTTCCGTGTTGACATTATTGCACCCTGCCAGTATTCATGTCAACGCAAAACCGGAAAACCACATATAAAAAAACAATGTTTAGATTTGGACAAATTGTCTAAATCATCAGTGTCATTTTTCCGTCATTAACAGTTATTTCAAACTTCTCAGGCTTTGTACCTGTAAGAGCCGCGCTGCGCGAATCCGGCTGATGCGTTCCCACATAAACCGTTACCTCACCTTCTACCGTCACTTCGTTCTTTCCGAGATGAAGCCCAAGCGCCTCCCATGGCAGTTCAGTCTCAACATGCTTAAGCTCTCCCGGCAGAAGTCTTACCTTCTTTAATCCCTTGAGCTGCCACTTCGGAGCACCGTCACGATGTACGGATACATACACCTGAAGTGTCTCTGCTGTCTCATACTTGCCCAGGTTCGTAAGGTCTGCAGTCACCTTAAGACTCCTGCAGCCTTTGCTCTCATCCGGTGTCACTCTCGCGTTGGTCATCTCCACCGGCGAGTATGAAAGTCCGTATCCGAAAGGATAAAGCGCTTCCTGCTCCATATATCTGTATGTTCTGCCCTTCATAGCGTAGTTTGTAAACTCGGGAAGCTCATCTACTTCATGATAGAAGGTGATGGGAAGCTTACCTTTGGGACTCTTCTCGCCAAAGAGGATCTTTGCAACGGCAGCTCCGCCCTGAGCTCCGGGATATCCGGCATAGAGATAAGCCGCACACTTTTCCTCCGCTCCCTGCATCTGCATAGCACTTCCTGACATAAGGACGATGATAACGGGCTTTCCGCTCTCTAAGCATGTATCAACTATAAGCTGCTGATTTCCGGGAAGCTTAAGGTCTCTCTTGTCTCCGGATCCGTACTGGTTTCCGGTATCTCCCTCTTCTCCTTCAAGAGTAGCGTCAAGACCTACAACCACGATAACAACATCAGAATAATTGCAGATAGTCTTAACCTCGCTCATACGGTCATTGGTGGTACCGAGATTCTCAACTCTGTCCTTGTAGAGATGACATCCTTCGGAATAAAGGACTCTGGGCTTTTCTGCTGCGTTATGTGCAGCATACTTATCAATATATCCCTTGATACCTTCGAGAACGGTAATATACTCGGAAGATGTTCCCTCATAGTTTCCAACAAGAGCGCGTCTGGAGTTTGCGTTGGGTCCGATGATACCTAAGGTCCCTATCTTTGTAATATCAAGAGGAAGCGCACCGTTTCTGTTCTCTAAAAGAGTCATACTCTGAAGGGCAACCTCCTGATTAAACTTTTTGTTCTCATCAGTATCGACCGAAAGGTAATCTATCTTGTCGTAAGGATTGTCATTAACCTCTCCGAGAAGCCCCAGCTTCATACGGGTAGTAAAGAGATTAACAACCATCTCATCAAGTCTTTCCTCGGAAACCTTACCGTCTTTAATGGCAAGATTTAAAAGCTCGAAACAGTTTCCGCAGTTGACATCACAGCCATTGTTTGCAGCAAGTGCCGCTGACTCTTCAAGATCCTTTGTAAGTCCGTGGCCTTCGTTAAGATCCTTAAGTGCCCAGCAGTCGCTGGTAACATGTCCCTTAAAGTTCCACATATCGCGAAGGATATCAAGAAGCAGAGTCTTACTTGCACAGCAAGCTTCACCATTGGTTCTGTTGTAAGCCCCCATAACCGCTTCAACCTTTGCATCCTCTACAAGGACTTTGAATGCGGGAAGATAAGTCTCCCAGAGGTCAATGTCGCTTACCACAGCGTTAAAGCTGTGTCTGATGTCTTCGGGACCGGAGTGAACCGCAAAGTGCTTTGCACATGCCGCTGCCTTCATGTACTTCTCGTCATGTCCCTGGATACCTTCTACGAATCTCGCTCCAAGTCTGGAAGTAAGATAAGGATCCTCTCCGAAGGTCTCATGTCCTCTTCCCCATCTGGGATCGCGGAATATATTTATATTGGGTGACCAGAAGGTAAGTCCTTTATAAATATCCGTGTCATCGTACTTTTGCTGCTCATTGTATTTTGCTCTGCCTTCTGTGGAGATCACGTCAGCAATTTTCTCAAGAAGGTCTTCGTCGAAGCTTCCCGCACTTGTTATCGCTTGAGGGAAGACTGTTGCGACGCCGGCCCTTGCAACGCCGTGAAGCGCTTCGTTCCACCAGTTGTACGCCTTGATGCCGAGTCTGTCCACAGCCTTCGCCCAGTTCGTTGTCTGACTGACCTTCTCGTCTAAAGTCATCTGAGCGACAAGTTCCTTAGCCTTTTGGCGGAAGCTCTCATTAAGGCTTTCATTTTTTGTCATATCCATTGGCTATTTCTCCTATTCTTTGATCCACTCGGGAGTAATTCCGATATATCCGTCAGCCCATTTTGTTCCGGACTGTCTTATAAGTACGCGCTCAAGGGTAACACCGGGATCTTTTGCGTAGATCCTTAAGGTGTTTTCTCCCTTGGAAGCCTTAAGTTCAAAGCTTGTTCTATGCTCCTGATTAAGGACTCCCGCTGCCCACATAGCGCAGCTTCTCTCGCCGCCGTCATAACCTTTGGTTACAGTAGCTACTTCGCGGATTTCTCCTCCGAGAGATACGCCTACAGACATCTCATTTCCCTTAACCACCGGGTTGTTGGGTGCTGTGATAATGGTAAACTCGTAATCCTCTTCATTCTCGGAATCAAACTTAAACTCCGCATAAGGAGCGTCAGTTCCCGGCTTAAACGACTTTGTAACAGGGAAAGCCTTAAGTCCGCTGTCATACTTTCCAAAGCCCTTAAGCAGGCGATACTCTCCGTCTTCTGTGGCTACGAGCGCGGCATCCTTCATCTCAAATACAAGTCCGAGCTCATTTGAAACGGATGTGCCGGCTCCGGGAGTAAAACGCATCTCCTTGTTAAGAACTTCCCCGGAAAGAACGGGTACTTTTCTTTCATCGGTATTTGATGAAAATACAAGGTCTATATCAACATGGGAGAACTTTGTGCGAACTGTGATGGTTTTAATAAGCTCGTCCTTGCCCTCCAAAGCCTTTTTAAGAGCATCCCTGTCAAGTATAAGACGTACAGAAATCTCGCTGCTTTCGTTTCCTTCATCCTTATAACCAACGGTTCCGGACATTTTTTCCGCCGTAATAAACTCGGGGAGATTTTCCAAAGCAAAATCAAACTCTTTTAAAGCACCGTTCTTTATAACGATACGGCCCTCATTAACTTCAGGTCTTACGAAATCGTCGATGATGAGTCTCTGTCTTGTCCAGTCACCGCCCTGAGTAGCTATAGAGCTGTTTGAAACGCTTACTATCATCCTCGGCTTGTTTGCGGGCTCTATAGTTGCCATTACAGGATAAGCGCACTCTTCGTCGTTCCAGTGTCTGAAGCCAACATGCTCCGAAAGGGCAAGTCCGTTCCACTTTCCGCCATTAAGACTATGATACTTCTTGGTAAGTTCCCTGTCTAAATCAATGCACTCTTTTACCTTCCCTGCAAGAGCGTTTGCTCTTACCGCTCCCTGAGAAGCGTATAAATGGTTCTTTCCCGCAAAAAGCTGCATCTTTAAAAGATTGCAATATGCCTTTACAGGGAAGGTGACAAGCTGGAAATACGCGTCATAAAGATCGTTTCCCTTTAGCTTTTCATCCATCTTCTCCGCAAGAGCACTAAGCTCCTCGGCCTTGGAAATAAGGATCTCGGATTCCCTGTAATTGGCAGGATGGTAAGTCTCGCTTCCGAGAGCCTCGGGCTTTCTGATATAGCTGAGTCTCGTGTAGTTTTCAAGGAGCTTTCCGGTAAGAGCCTTGTCTCCTTCGGATAAAGCGCCAAACTGCATTTCTACGAATTTCTTCGTATACTCGCTTACTGCATCAGGGTTAGCAGTTCCCCATTTATCGATGTCGTAAGCAAGATCGAGGAAATAGGAAAGAGGGAATTCCTGTGGCTTAAGGTCTCCTACATTGACGATCCAGATCTCTCTTACTCCGTATTCGTAAGCCTGGCTCATCTGCTCGCAGGTACGGGCTATATGAGTAGAGTTTATCCACTCGTAGCTGATGGGGTCTCCGTGATAATCGAAGTGGTAATACATACCCCATCCGCCCTTACGGTCCCTTTGTCCCTCTTCGGGGAGAGTGCGTAAGTTTCCGAAGTTGTCCTCGCAAAGCATACATGTAATACCGTCAAGTCCGTCCCAGGTCTTTAAGCCTTCGGCGGTCTCATCTCCGTGGAAATACTTCTCAACTTCCTTGTAGATGGCAAGCATGCGCTTTGTCTTATCCAGGTCCTCGGAAATAGTCTCTTTTATAAGAGCGTTTTGCGTAGTGATTACTTCTTTAAGATAATCGATATTATCCTTAAGGGTTGCGGTAGTGCCTAAAACTTCGCTGTCTCTTTCTCCGCGCATACCCATGGTTATAATATTTTCGAACTTTCCGTTTCTTTTTAGTCCGTCTCTCCAGTAATTGGTAAGGCCGGCCTTGTTCTTGTCAAAGTTCCAGGCTGTTCCGTAAGGAGTATCATCTCCCTTTACCTTATCCCACTCCTCGCTGTGGCGAAGGCAGGGCTCGTGGTGGGAGTTACTCATTACAACTCCGTACTCATCGGCAAGCTCCGCGTTTGAAAGTCCGGGGCCGTCAAGAGAAAAGTTTGAAGTCCACATTGCGGGCCAGAGATAGTTTCCCTTAAGTCTGAGGAGCAGTTCAAATACGTGATCGTACATCTCTGTTGTAAAGCCGCCGAAATGCTCAAAGGTCCAGTTTCCGAAAGCGGGCCACTCGTCGTTTATAAACAGTCCTCTGTATCTAACCGACGGTTCCTTTGATACGAAGCAGTCTCCGTCCCCGATCTCGATATAGTCCTTTTTAGCGGGAGTAACATCGGCAAACCAGTACCAGGGGCTTACTCCAAGCAGTTCCGAAAGATGGAACATACCGTAGATTGTTCCTCTCTTGTCGCTTCCTGCGATAAGAAGTACTTCCTCTCCTTCTATAGTAATCTTTCCGAAAGAGTATACTTCCCACTTATCCTTTATCTTTGAAGCGTCAAACGCTCCCTCACCTATAAGCTTATCAAGTACAGGGCTCTTTCCCAAGGTACAGACCAAAACAAACGCGGATCCGTCCTTTGCACCTATAGCGGATATATCAGCGATATCTGCGGCCTTTCCGGTAACCGCTTCAAAGTCCTTTGAAACCTTTCCGGCAATCTTTTTAACGCCGGAAAAAGCCTCTTCTTCCAAGATTATTTTTACGCATGAGCCTATTCTCATACAAAATTCCTCCGGTTTAAAACATTTTCTTCCAATTTTTATTTTATTCTCTAACATGTCCCTTTACTAATAAAACAATATCTGTTTTTAGTCATACTTCTCAAATTTTGCGCAAAAAAACAGAATGCCGTATAAGCACTCTGTTTTAATTCTTATCTTCTTTTTGCAGCCTGTGACTGCGCCTGTAGCTGAGATAGCCTTTTTGTTATCTGATCCTTGATAAATTCCTGTTTATCGGGCTTTGCAAGATAGTATACGTAGGAATCGATAACAAGACTCTGGGGAAGTCCCCTTCCAACAAGCTTAAAGTTTTCAAATCCTCTGTCTATATAGCTTTTTATTTCGGTATTTGAGATAAAAGCCGGGCGGGCCATACAATCGGAAAAGCTCTTTGTCTGCTGCTTGTTGGGGCACTCAAAGGGCGCCGCAATCTCATACTCAAGCTGTTTTAAGGATTCGTCGCGGTAGTGGGCCAGTCTCTTGGGGCATCCCGGGAAACAGATCTCGTCAACCAAAATCTCGACTCTGTCCGCTACAGGTTCAAGGCTCTTAAGGACATTCTCGTCATGGTTTAGATCGTAATCAAGCACAACCATAAAGTAATCCTTATCGAGCTCTTCTTTCAGCTTTTCGGGATCCGTAATACGCTTTGTGGTTGAAGAGATAAACTTAAAATTCGGATACTTCTCCCTGAGATAATCCTCAAGTATCTGCGTATTAACAAGGACCTGGTTTTGACCATTATCGGCCTCTCTCATTATCAGATTGCAGAGCGTATCATTTAAATGCTTCTCCTCGATAAGGGAGTTTGTCCAGGTAAATCTTACGGGGACATTTTTTGAATTATAATGTTTTATTATCCTTTGGACATCGTTTTTTGATGTAAATCCTAGGATAGTACGGCCGCCGTTCCATATAGCTCCGGGGAAGCTGCCGTAAACGCTGCCTATTCGGTAGCCCTCATGAAAGCAGTTTGGATACTCTTTCATAAGGTCGATTACAGTAGTATTAAGACCTTTAAAAACACAAAAACCGGGCAAATGCCAGTAAACATATTTA
>Ga0256405_10001623_pt1 | contig 59602 bp, 45 predicted proteins | sample RumenRJG_02DNA_FD_189096 | JGI IMG/M metagenome (GOLD analysis project Ga0256405, IMG submission 189096) | Bovine rumen microbial communities from Lethbridge, Alberta, Canada - RJG_02 | ecosystem: Host-associated > Mammals > Digestive system > Stomach > Rumen | place: Canada: Alberta... | reverse complement strand
GGATCTTCATTTTGGTTGAGATGCTACATCTTGCAGGATGCAACTCAAACATAAAGGAAGATCCTTTTTTATTCAATGCATAAATAATTTTTATTTTTTGCAATCACATAAAAAAAGTGATTGACCCCGTTTAATCTCAAAATGACGTATGACGGTACACAAAATTTTAAAAAGATATATATAAGTATTTAAAAAATCTGCATTTTTATACTCTGCCGAGGCGAGTATGGAACTTTTTTTTATAAAATATCAAAGGCCAATTGCTAAAATGGCCATATAAGTGATAATATTAGCAAGATGAATGAAAATTCTTAGAAGTTGGATTTTTATCACAGTCTGACAGGTGTTTGAAAGACTGTGTGTTTGTATAAAACGACTTGCGTATACCTTTTTGTATTAAAAATTTTTAGTGAAGCATATCTATGAAAAGTTTAATTCTTGTAACCTCTCCTCCAGCTTGCGGAAAGACTTATGTGTCAAAGTCTATTGCCAAGAGACTTGATCATGTGGTTTATCTTGATAAAGATACTTTAATCGTTCTTTCAAAGCAGATCTTTAAGGTAGCAAATCAGGAATACAACCGCAGTTCTGATTTCTTTGAAGAAAATATTCGTGACTACGAATATTATGCTGTTCTTGATCTGGCATTTGAAGCACTTGAATATGAAGATAATGTGTTAATCAATGCTCCGTTCACCCGTGAAATCAGAGATCCAGCATACGTGGCTGACTTAAGGGCCAAGCTTGCCAAGATTGGTGCCAGATTGGTAATCATCTGGGTAGAAACTTCACCTGAAACATGTCATCGTCGTATGATTGAGAGAAACTCAAGTCGTGATACCTGGAAGCTTGAACACTGGGACGAATATATTTCCCGCTGCAACTTCAACATGCCTACCGACATCGGTGAAGTTCACGTATTCAAGAACAATGACGGTGCCGAATTTGATCAGTCATTAGAGGATATTGCCAAGTTATTAAATTAGTATTCTGATTTATTGTTGGTATTGAATTTTTTTGATATGTGATATTAGAAAGGGAGACTGCATGAGATGCAGTCTCTTTTTTTGTGGCCGTATGATTATGTCTATCAATAGCGAAGATGTGTTCCTTGCAATCATTACTTCTCTCATCGTCACATGATGCAGCAGTATTTCCTGCTTTGTTTATGTTTAACTCAGATAACAGATACAGGCAAACACAAACTGTGAAACAAAAAAAATTAAAGCCTGTATTCCGCGGGAATACAGGCTTTAAGTCCGAAAGGTAGATAAATCAGTTGAATGATTCGCTGACTATGTCGTTTGATCTGTCCATATAGTTATTTTCATTGCTGTAGTCCTTTGATTCCATAAGCGCCAGACCGTTAACGATAATGAAAAATACTGCGAGAATGGCAATGTATGGTACATGTTTCCTGAAATCAAAGCTGTTGAACTTTTCTATCAGGTTCAGCAGAGGAATGAGCGCAAAAACATAACACAGCGAAAGAGTATTGCTGTACAGAGTGTAAGGACTGACGGCAATGAACAGTACTATGGATGCCAGCATTACGGTGCAGATTATCTTCAGATATGAAAGCTGGCGGTCTTCGGAAAAGTTTCTGAAAAACAGTGGCTTGATTTCCTTAATCATCAGACAGTTGGCCATAAGACTGATAATAACCGAAAGCAGTCCCGCAATTATAAGTATGGAGCGCCATGCATAGCTGCAGTAACTCTGAACTGTTTCGCTGTCACTCAGCCATGAAAAACCGGTTTTGTAGACTATTTCGCTCTGGAACATGGCTGAACCGTATCTTATCCAGTAAATAAGCCCCTTAAAGAGCGGGTAAACGTAAACAGTGCCGAAGCCCCAGTAGTTATATGAATGGTTTACATAGATTTCGGAGTCTTCATTTATTTCCAGCTGGTGAACATACGGAATCATTATTACTGCAATTACGGCAAGAGACGTAATGAGACCGCTCACGTTCGGATGAATTGTTTTCTTTATCCAGAGGATAACCGTCGTAATCAACAGAACCCCCCAGGCAGGACTTAGTGCGAGACACCACAGTATTGAAAAGGCGAGGAGGACAGTCCACAGAAATGTTGAACTTCTAGGCTGATTCGATCTGGTAAGTTTAAGTATGCTGACCAGATATCCTGCAACCCCGAGCTGAATATAGGCGTCGGCTCCCAATGCCGTGCTGTACATAAGCCACGGAGACAGCAGAAACAGCACACTGAACCATATCATTGTTGACGGACTGAACAGCTTTGCAAGTTCCTTAAAGATTATAAAGAAGGCCAGAAGTCTTAAAATCACCAGCAGAATCACCGGAGCAATTGTATTTTCCCAAAGATTCATCGGTGATGAGACCAGTACGGTTTTCAGAGAATCTGCGGTAAGATCCAGTGTCTGTTTCGAGTAATGGTTGTATACACCTTCAGAAAGCATGAAATAGCCTTCGGAATTTACATTAAGATTCTGATTAAGACTGTAGAAGCATGCCAGAATTATGTGAAAAATTACGACCGCCGTTATAGCGATGCGTGTAGCTAATGTATTCATGACTTTGTAGTACGCTATGATTGTTGTTATGCAATGTCTTTAAAACTTTAAGGACTCGGCCTTATATTAAATGTTTAAGGATAATGCCTCATTGTAACAGCGGATTACTGGAAATAATTTTCCGAGGATAATCCTCACAAGGTAATTGTCGTTTAAATCACTCTTTTTTGTCAATATCAAAAAAGTTAATAATTAATTTGTATAAGCTTAGGTATTATGAGGTAACGGTCACAATATATCTGAATGTTTTATTGCAAAAATGATAATTATTTAATAAAACATTCGAATCTAATTCTGAAGTTTATGCAAAAAACCTGCCTAAGACAGTGGTAATCAGTGTAAAACCGCAAATTTTTGCCATATTTAAGGCCATTAAAGCTCTTGTGGTGAGTAGTATGAAAAACATGCTATACATCACATAAAATCCATAATTAGTGTATAATTAATGCCATTACGTAACTGAATTTTTAATAAACCGAAAGACGGTTCGGACTCCACTGATTTTTATTCCCGTTTTGAGACTTTGAGGTGGGCCGGACATTTTTGATGTCATGACTTTTGTGAGAGGTGCCATACCATGCCTATTATGATTCCTGATGCATTACCTGCCGCCAGTGTTTTAACCGCTGAAAAGGTGTTTGTTATGACTGAGAGCCGGGCCGTGCATCAGGATATACGACCTTTGAAGCTGCTGATTCTTAATTTAATGCCTAAGAAAATTGAAACTGAAACCCAGTTTCTCCGCAAGCTTTCAAATACTCCCATTCAGGTGATTGTTGATCTTCTGCGTATAGATGATCATGTTTCCAAAAATACTCCAAAAGCTCACCTGGATACCTTTTATCAGAGATTTGATGACGTACGTGATCAGTATTACGATGGCATGATTATTACCGGTGCTCCGCTTGGTAAGGTGCCTTTTGAAGAAGTTAAATACTGGGATACTCTTGTGGAAATCATGAAGTGGTCAAAGGAGCATGTAACATGCACCATGTTTAACTGCTGGGCAGTACAGGCTGCACTTAACGTGTTCTATGATCTTCCAAAGCAGACCAGAAGCGTGAAACTGTCAGGCGTGTATAAGCACAGAAGATCAACCAGTTCTGATCCTTTAATCAGAGGTTTTGACGATTTCTTCCTGGCACCGCATTCTCGTTTTGCAAATTTTGAAACCAAGTACATTGAGGAAAATACCGATCTCGAAATTCTGGCTGATTCCGATGAAACCGGTGTTTATCTTGCCGTGTCTCCTGACAGAAGTCAGGTGTTTGTTACCGGTCATCCGGAATATGACGCTCAGACTTTGGACAACGAATACAGAAGAGATATTAATGCGGGGCTCAATCCGTCAATTCCGGTAAATTATTACCCTAACAATGATCCGCAGAACGTACCGCTCTGTACATGGAAGAGTCATGCATACCTGCTTTTTGCAAACTGGATTAACTATTACGTATACCAGAACACCCCATATGATCTCGAAACAAAGAGAAAGTCTGCATAGGACGTAATTCACGGATTTTTATCATCTCAGTTTTATTCGGGTACGGCAGAGCATAATATGAAAAACCTTAGGGAATCAACACTGAAAGCGGCTATTGAAAAGGAACTTGCAGAACGTATACTGGTTCTCGACGGGGCCATGGGAACAATGATACAGTCATACGGTCTGACTGAGCAGGATTACCGCGGTGAGATTTTTAAGGACTCGGAGTGCGATCTCAAGGGCTGTAATGATCTGCTGTGTCTGACCAGACCTGACGTGATATCGTCCATTCATCAGGCCTATTTGGAAGCCGGTGCCGACATTATTGAAACCAACAGCTTCAATGCAACACCGATCCCGCTGTCTGATTACAATGTATCAGAGCATACATATGAAATAAATAAAACCTCAGCGGTTCTTGCCAAAAAGGCTGCTGCAGCCATGACTGAGAAGACGCCTGAGAAACCTCGCTTTGTGGCAGGTGTACTGGGACCTACAAACAGAACCTGTTCCATTTCTCCTGATGTAAATGATCCGGGGGCAAGAAACGTTACCTTTGATGATCTTGTCGAAGGTTATGCTTTGGCAACGGAAGGACTTCTTGACGGTGGTGCAGATCTTATCATCATCGAAACAATATTCGATACTCTTAACGCCAAGGCTGCCGTTTATGCTGTTGAAAGCGTATCGGAAAAGCGCGGTATCGAAATTCCGGTGATGATTTCCGGAACCATAACTGATGCTTCAGGCCGAACCCTGTCCGGACAGACAGTTGAGGCCTTCTACAACAGTCTCCGCCATGCAAGACCGGTTTCTTTCGGTTTTAACTGTGCGTTGGGACCTGCGGAACTGGAACCGTATGTTGCCGAAATATCGGGTATCTGCGAGACCTATGTGTCGGTTCATCCCAATGCGGGGCTTCCAAATGCTTTCGGCGGCTATGACCTCACTGCGGAGCAGATGCAGGTATACATCAGAAAGTGGGCTGAGTCAGGTTACCTTAATATAGTGGGCGGTTGCTGCGGTACGACGCCAGCTCACATCAAATCCATTGCCGATGCCGTGAATTCACTGCCTCCGAGAAAGATTCCGGATCTGCCTGTTGCGTGCCGTTTAAGCGGTCTTGAGTCACTCAACATTACCCCGGAATCATTGTTCATAAACGTCGGTGAAAGAACAAACGTGACCGGCAGTGCCAGATTCAGACGTCTCATCAAGGAAGAAAAGTTTGATGAGGCAATTGAAGTGGCCAGGGTTCAGGTGGAAAACGGGGCTCAGATCATTGATATTAATATGGATGAGGGCATGATTGATGCCAAGTCATCCATGATTAAGTATCTCAATCTTATAGCGTCAGAACCTGAGATTTCAAAAGTACCGATTATGATTGACTCTTCCAAATGGGAAGTCATTGAGGCGGGACTTAAGTGTGTTCAGGGAAAGGGTATCGTAAACTCCATTTCCATGAAAGAAGGTGTGGAGAAGTTTCTTGATCATGCACGAGTCGTAAGACGCTACGGCGCAGCCGTGGTTGTCATGGCCTTTGATGAGGTGGGGCAGGCCGACACTTATGACCGTAAGATAGAAATCTGTACAAGAGCATATAAGCTCCTGACTGAAGAAGTCGGTTTCCCTCCGGAAGACATTATTTTTGACCCTAACATATTTGCCGTGGCAACAGGTATAGAGGAGCATGACAGCTATGCTCTTGATTTTATCAATGCGGTGAAGACAATAAAGGAAACTTTGCCTCATGCCATGATTTCCGGCGGTGTGTCAAACGTATCGTTCTCATTCCGCGGCAATGAACCTTTAAGGCAGGCAATTCACACCGTATTCCTGTACTATACCATCAAAAACGGTATGGACATGGGTATCGTGAATGCCGGACAGCTGTCGGTGTATGATGACATTCCGAAGGAGCTGAGAGATAAGGTAGAAGCCGTAATTCTGAATACACATAAGGGCGCTACAGATGAACTGCTGGCCATAGCGGAAAAATACCGTGCCGGAGGTTCGTTAAAGAAGGATGAATCTCAGATTGATTTGTCATGGCGCAATGAGCCGGTGGAAAAAAGAATTGAATATGCCCTGGTTAAAGGTGTTACCGAATACATTGATCAGGACGTTGAGGAAGCCCGTCTTAAGGCAGCCAGTCCGGTTGAGGTGATTGAAGGTCCGCTGATGGCCGGCATGAATGTGGTGGGGGATCTTTTCGGCGAAGGAAAGATGTTCCTGCCTCAGGTTGTAAAATCGGCACGAGTAATGAAAAAGGCCGTGTCTTATCTTGAGCCGTTCATAAAGCAGAGTAAATCAGGCTCCGGAAGCAACGGCAAGATCCTGATGGCTACGGTAAAGGGTGACGTACACGATATCGGTAAGAATATAGTATCTGTCGTTCTGCAGTGTAATAACTATGAAATTATTGATCTTGGCGTTATGGTGCCGTGTGAAAAGATCATTGAAACAGCCATTAAGGAAAAGGTTGATCTTATCGGACTTTCCGGACTTATAACACCTTCCCTTGATGAAATGGTTCATGTGGCACAGGAGCTGGAAAAGGCAGGCCTGAAGATTCCGGTAATGATTGGCGGTGCAACCACTTCCAAGGCACATACCGCAGTTAAGCTTGAGAAGGAATACAGTGCACCGATCGTGTATGTTAATAACGCCAGCCGCGGTGTTACCATTGCGCAGAGTCTGCTGTCCAAGGAACTAAAGCCGGCATTTGTAAGAAAGCTCAAGGAAGAATACGCATTTGCAAGACACATTCATGAACTGAAGTATTCAAAGATTCAGACCGTGTCATTTGCTGACGCAAATGCCAATGCAATTAGGACTGATTTTGCCGCAACCAAGGCACCGATGCCTAAGTTTTTAGGTGTAAAGGTTCTTGATCTGTCTGTTTCTGAATTAATCAGATTTATCGACTGGCAGGCTTATTACAGATCATGGGAATACAAGCAGGATTACCGTAAACTGCTTGGTGGCCTTTCTATAGACACGGAAGCGGATCTCATTAATGAAAACGGTGAAAAGACTGCTTCCGTCCCTGAAAACGCCAGCGAGCCTGCAGTAAGTCTTTATTACGACACCGTGAGAATGCTTAAGCGCATGGAGTCGGAAAAGCTTCTTGGGATAAAGGCTGTTTTCGGTTTATTCAAGGCTCACAGAGATGGCTTTAATGATGTGGTTCTGGAGACTGAAGACGGTGAACACAGATTCAATTTCCTGAGAGACCAGCGTGATCTGTCATCAAGACAGCAGGCTAACGGATCACTGGCTGATTTTATTGATGTGTGTGATGATGCTGTTGGAGCAATGGCAATCAATGCCGGTATTAATCTTGAGGATACCGTCAGGAAATTTAACGATGAAGGCGACATATATTCCAGCATGCTTGTTCAGAATCTCAGTTACCGTCTGGCAGAAGCCGCTTCAGCATATGTGCATTATCTGATTCGCACGGAATACTGGGGCTACAGCAGTGAACCTTTAAACGTTGATGATATTCTGAGCGGGAAGTTTGTCGGAATAAGACCGGCGATAGGCTATCCGTCATGTCCTGATCATAAGGCTAAATTGGCATTATGGGATGTTATGAAGGTTGAAGAGAATATAGGCCTCAGAATAACAGACGGATACATGATGAGCCCCGTAAGTGCTGTATGTGCTTATATCTTTGCAAACAGTGATGCGAAATACGTATCCAATGAATGTATCATGCCTGATCAGCTTGAGGATTATTCAGAAAGGACTGGAACCGAAATTGCAGAACTTGAAAAGCTTCTGAGAAATCATTTAGGTTATATTCCTGAGGGGGCCGAATCCAATGAGGATGGTTCGTAGGCATTAAATTGCTGATTATTTAGGCGATTGTGGATAAGTTGTATATTTTTTATTCACTCACAGATCTGTGTATAAAGTATTGTGAATATCTTACGTAAAAAGCATGTATATCTGATATGGAGTGTTGTTAAGCAATAATTACATTAATATTGTATTATATCGACGTGAAATGTTTGCTGATAAATGTTTTGATGGCTGTGGAAAACTCTTTTGATAATAAGATTTTTCTGATTGACTTTAATCATCACTGTTCATTTTGAGGCAATCATAAACAAAAGCCGGTTTTAAGCATTCGCAATCCATATTTTTGAAGATAGGGTGAATTTCAAAAATATGGAACGAAGTGATGATGCTGCGAATGGCATAACGAACCGGCTTCCTGACTAAAATAACACAGGATTATGTAAAGTCATGATATGCCGTTATCAGGCAATTTCATCATCAAGGTTAAGGTCGGCAATGAGTTCCTTGGCCTTAACGATATTGCAGTCAGTGTTTGTCAGCGGGAAAATCGCCAGTTCAATGTTGGAACTTTCCAGATTTTCAGCCCAGCGTTCAATAAAGATTGCCAGAGAAATCGACTGAGGTTCATAGCCTGCAACGTCGACATTCTGTTCTGCGTAGTACTTTGCGTAGTTTTCATGGCACCACACTGGAATTACGTTAACTGGAGCACTGTTTTCCTCATCTCCCTCTGTTTCCATAAACAGAATGCCTTCACTGTTCTTAAGAACAAAAAGTTCAAGACCTTTCTGAATGTTCTTGGTGAAGTACTGATATCTGTAGTCGGCATTAAGCTTCAGTGCTGCCTGATACTCTCTGTCAGTTAATTGATATGACATGTTAATTTCCTCTTCAATTTCAAATGATTAGCCTTTCAATATTTTATCCAGAAACTGTCCGGTGTACGAGTTTTTTACTTTTGCAACCTGTTCCGGAGTTCCTTGTGCGATGATTCTTCCTCCTCCTTCTCCACCTTCAGGTCCAAGGTCAATTATGTGATCGGCAGACTTGATGACGTCAAGGTTATGTTCAATCACCACGATGGAATTGCCCTGATCCCTCAGTCTGAACAGCACCTGCAGTAACATGTTTACATCCTGAAAATGGAGTCCTGTGGTAGGTTCATCGAGAATGTAAAGGGTTTTACCTGTATCCTTGCGGGACAGTTCCTTTGCAAGTTTGATTCTTTGAGCCTCTCCGCCGGAAAGAGTGGTGGCCGGCTGTCCCAGACGAATGTATGAAAGTCCCACGTCTGACAGTGTCTGCAGCTTTTTACGCAGAGGCGGAATGGCATCAAAAAACTCAAGAGCCTCAGCCACTGTCATGCTTAGCACATCGGATATGTTTTTTCCCTTGTAGGTTATATCCAGTGTTTCTTTGTTATACCTCTTTCCGCCGCATTCATCGCATGTCACGAAAACATCAGGCAGAAAGTTCATTTCAACCTTTATGATACCGTCTCCCTGACAGGCTTCACATCGACCTCCCTTTATGTTAAATGAGAATCTTCCCGCCGTATACCCTCGTGCTCTGGCTTCCTGTGTCTGAGCAAACAGTTCCCTTATTGGTGTAAAGAAATCCACATATGTGGCACAGTTTGACCTTGGGGTTCTTCCAATCGGGGTCTGATCGACATTAATTACCTTATCAAAGAGCTCAAGTCCGTCAATTGATCCGTACGGAGCCGGTTTTATGTTAACAGCCCCATTAAGTCTGCGCTGGGCAATTGCATACAGGGTATCATTAATAAGTGTTGATTTGCCGCTTCCCGAAACTCCGGTTATACAGGTAAAAAGTCCGCATGGTATTTTTAAGTCCACGCCTTTGAGATTATGTCCCGTGGCATTGGTGATGCAGAGGTGTTTTCCATCGCCTTTCTTTCTTTTCGGAACAGGAATACAGCATCTGCCGCTCAAGTATTTACCCGTAACTGACGTTTCGGATTTTATGATGTCTTCAACCGAGCCCTCGGCAACGATCGTTCCTCCGTGCTCACCTGCTCCTGGACCTATGTCGATAATATGGTCGGCTCGTCTTATGGTATCCTCATCATGTTCAACGACGATGACGGTGTTACCCAGATCCCTGAGGTGATACAGTGATTCCAGAAGTTTTGTGTTGTCACGCTGGTGAAGTCCTATGCTCGGCTCATCGAGAACATACATTACCCCCGTAAGTCCGGAACCAATCTGGCTGGCGAGTCTTATTCTCTGAGCTTCACCGCCGGACAGGGTTTCGGCTGAGCGTGAGAGTGTCAGGTAGCTTAATCCAACGTTTACCAGAAACGAGAGACGTTCTCTTATTTCCTTCAGTACTTTTGCGGCAATCTGTTCCTGTTGGGGAGTTAGCGGAAGACTGTTAAAAAACTCAAGACATTCGGCAATGGTGAGATTACACAGATCAGGAAGATTTTTGTTGTTAACAAATACGTGACGATATGCCTTTTTGAGTCTTGCACCATTACATTCAGGGCATGGAACCGTGGTGAGGTATCGTGTATATTCGTCACGTTCATAGTCTCTGGCAGCTTGGTATTTTTTGGTCATTTGCGGCACTATGCCTTCAAATGATTTTTGTGTTTTGAATTCTGAACCGCTGCGGAATTTCTGAATAACTTCAATTTCCTCATTACCTGTGCCGTAGAAGATGATGTTCATTATGTCAGAACTCAGTTTGTTAAGAGGTACGTCCAAACTGAAACCGTACTGCTTTGACAGGGCTGTTATGGTTGCAAAATTAAACGTGGCGGTAGGGGACCATCCCTTGATGGCGCCTTCCCTTATTGATGCCTTGTCATCAACGATAAAAGCTTCAGGGGTGAATACTTCCTGTACTCCGAGTCCCAGACAGCACGGGCATGCTCCTGCAGGATTGTTGAACGAGAAGTTTCGCGGTTCGATTTCCGAAACAGAGTAGCCACATTCCGGGCATGAATATTTCGCGGAAAATTCCAGCGGTTCAAAGTCATCAGTCATGGACACCACTGACGCAAGTCCGTCACTGAGTTTCAGCGCTCTTTCGAGAGAATCTGAAATTCTGATTCTTGTGGTCTCGTCTGATTTGATTTTTAGTCTGTCCACTATGACTTCAATTGTATGCTTCTTCTGCAGATCCAGAGTAGGGGGATCACTGAGATCATAAGTGTCATTATCAATGCGTACTCTGATATATCCGTCTCTTGCCAGATTATCAAGGAGAACTTTATATTCACCTTTGCGGTTACGTACAACCGGAGACAGAATCATTACTTTTGAGCCTTCAGGCAGTTCAAGAGATGAGTCAATCATCTGCTTAATGGTCTGAGCTTTAAGAACGTGTCCGTGTTCCGGACATCGGGCTTCTCCGACTCTTGCGTACAGGAGACGCAGATAATCATAGATTTCGGTTATGGTGCCAACTGTTGATCGGGGATTATGGGATGTGGATTTCTGCTCTATTGATATAGCGGGAGAAAGTCCCTCGATCATTTCAACATCAGGTTTGTCCATCAGCTGAAGAAACTGACGGGCATATGAGGACAGAGATTCAACATATTTTCTCTGACCTTCAGCATATAGTGTGTCAAATGCCAATGATGATTTACCGGAGCCTGAAAGTCCGGTAATTACGCAGAATTTATTCTTGGGGATGCGTAAACTGATGTTCTTCAGATTATGGGTTTTTGCCCCTTTTATTATTATTTCGTTATTCATTGTCTGTGTATTGTTCCTGCGCTTGATAATTTAAAATGCTTCTTCCGCTCTGTGTCTATTGTACATGAGTTACTGACTTTATGTTATGTTCATCAGGAGCTTATGACTGTAACTGCCATTCTTATTCAGTGCAGGTTTTGCCATCATGATAATCACGTCATTCCTGAATCCGGTACCAACAATATATAAATTATCATGATTATTGATCAGTTATATAAATAAGCAATACTTTGTTCTGTACAGCTTTGCTACATTGTATGAGTTATATTGATAATATTCAAGTTTATGTCAAGAAATGTTAATACATGGTTAATTGCGAATTAAGTACCAGGGTAGTTAAGATACAAGTTGCTGTTTAATGTCTGTTTTTGAATGATTTTCTGTTTTGTACAGTAGGTGGAGGAATGATGTCAGAGGAGAGACCGGAAGAATAATAATCAGTATAGAATTATTATATTGACGAATATTTCGTCATTTTAGGCTGCTGAAAGGCATCAGTTGGATAAAACAATTAGATGATGTCTGTGGATAATCATGGTTGATGATGCTGGTCTATAGCTGAAACAAGATTATTATTCATTTAGAGTAAGACATTGATATTACAGGATATTTCTGCTCTGCATGTTTTATGAAAGAAGGAAATAATCATGAAAATTTAAATCTAAAAATTCCTTTAAAATCAAAGCTTCTAAAGGAATTTAAAAACATCATGTGAACCAAAGAATCTGAGTCCAGGACATTATTTAACTACAGTTTTTCTACTGTTTTGACTGTCTGAAACTAAATAATGAACATATTCTATCCATTCAGTCATCAGTTTCTTTCGCTTGTTGTAAAGATAGCCGTTTAAATCTCTGTTATAGAGTTCCTGTACCCTGTTCCAGGTTTTATGTGTAAGGACACATTCACTGGTAAGATTGTCCTTATTGTTTCTTGAGGCCCAGGTACTGAAAATAGCTCTTATGCCGTGAGCCGTCTGAAGACCACGCAGTTCAGTCTTATACAGATAGCATTCAAGTGTTGATGAGTGAAGCCTTCTATTATTTCTGTTAGTAAATATATAATCGTCAGGCTTTCCCGGACATGTTGCTATTATTTCTGTCAGAAGATCCTCAAGAACAGGACACATTGGAACATCAAAACCCCCTTTCTTAATGGTTTTGGTTTTGACGATATGAAGGTTGTGACGTCTGAAATTGACATCTTTTACCCGAATAGACAGTATTTCACTCTGGCGCAGACAAAGGTAAAATGACAGCAGGAGTAACTGATTTACCTGTTTGTTTTTGGGATGACGTTCCCTAAATACCCTAAAAATATATTTAATATTTTTTCCGATATTCTTGTTAATCATTGCCCTCTGAGGAATTTCGTATTCATCCTTCTTTTTCATATTGACAACTTTGGGAAGATTTTTGATGTTTCGGAAACATATATCCTCATGAGCTACCCCTGCATAATTCATTATCATTATGAGAAGAGAAATTACAGCTGAGGCGGTTGACTGGAGTCCACGTTTCAATATAGGCATGATAATTATGTAGCCCAGACGATGCATGGTAATATCTTCAGCCTTTTTAAAAAGTTCATAATGAGGAGCTATGTGATTACTAATCAGCCTGCTGTAAGTCCTCAATGTTGCAGAACTGTTGTTGCTGCGGCTGTACAAGAATTCCTCACATAGGGATTTCAGTGACGGAGGTTCGCTATTTAGATAATTACATGGTTCAGCAGTCATGCCGTACTCACCATCGTTGCCCATTACAGCAACACTTTCGGTAATTACAATTTGTTTTTCCATATTTATTATTTTTCCTACATAAATGTTGATATTAGTTAATATTGAAATGTTTTGTTATAAGTAGATAAACCTAATATTTTTATCAAATGGAAATACAATTATATATGGATGCGAATAATATTAAAGTCCTATTAAGCTAAGATATATCAGTATAAAGATAAAATTCTGAATTGCTATTGTGTTAAGGTAGTATAACTATTGCGGATACTGTATGTGTAAGATAACGTCAACTAAAACAAGAAGGCACAATCCAAATATAGGACTGTGCCTTCGATTAAATATCGGTACTACCGGTTAAAAATATTCGTAAGTCTGTTACTTCTGTTCAGGGGTTACGATATCGAGCAACTCAACATCAAAAATAAGAACAGAATTGCTTGGAATAGCTGGTGAAGGACTGTTTTCACCATAAGCCAGATTTGCCGGAATGTATAATGTAGCCTTAGTTCCTACAGGTAAAAGCTGGAATGCTTCAATCCAGCCCTGAATAACGGAGCGAAGAGGAAATTCAACAGGTTCCTTTGATTCATCGAATACATTACCGTCAATAGTGGTTCCGCGGTAATTAACCTTAATGGTATCTGTCACAGCAGGGGTCTTACCGGTACCTAAGGTGTTGATCTTATACTGTAAGCCGGTCTTGGTTTCTACAACGCCTTCATTGGTCTTGTTCTTTTCAAGGAATTCCTGGCCGGCCTTAAGATTCTTTGCAGCTTCAGCAGCATGTTTTTCTTCTTCAACAGCGCGCTTTTCTTCAACCTTCTTTCTGATGATGTTATCAAATTCCTGCATGGTTGCTCTCATATCATCTTCAGACAATGAAGCGGTTTTTCCCTCTACGGCTTCATTAAAAGACTTGATAAGAAGCTTGTTGTCGATAGCAATGTCAAACTCAGACTTAAGTTCATTAATACCGTTTGCAATATTCTGACCGTACATGTACCCCATGGAAACGGCAACTTTGTCATTGAAGGTTAAATCTGAAACTTCCTTCTTTGCTGGAGCAGTTGCAGCAGCATTTGCTGTCTTGGTTGCAGCAGGAGCAGTTGATTCTTCAGCACCACATGCACTTACTGATAATGCGATAATTGACGCTAAAACTGATAATGATAATTTTTTCATAGTTATGATAGTCCTGTATGGTAATATTTATCTCATTGGGCTAAATACAATGCAAATATATAACACTACATAAACCTTGAGGTGCATTTAACCAATGACAAATTTTTTTATATAATAAAATTTGCTAAAATGTATTGTACTTCATTTTATGTTATCTTCAAATTTTTAATTAAATATAATCAAAATATGTTAATTAAACCTGATTTACTGGAAAGTCTTGAATCTAAAATAGCTTATCTCGAATACAATTTGGAAAACCTGAGCAGCGAAGTTTATGAGTTAAGACAGATTATTGAAAAACAGAAAGTTCAGATTAACTTTTTAGCCAACAAGCTGAAATCAGTAGAAGTTTCAAATGTGGCTTCAAGAAGTGAGGAAACACCTCCACCTCATTATTAAAAATGACTGAATGAATGTCCTAAGATCTGTGGATTAATTAGATTTCCATGCTCAGTGAATATGATCCCCGGGGCCTTTGATTGTTCCGCCTCACTGGACGAGTTCGACTTTATACTGCCAACCCTGTATATTATCGGAGCCAAACCTCTCTCGGAGGCCTCAATCCACTCGTTATAATCATTCTCAGCAAGAGTGAAGCAGATTTCATAGTCATCCCCTCCGTTAAGGGCATAGTCAAGCTGTTTCTGCCGAGACAGATGCATAAGGACATCTGAAACAGGAAAATCACACAGTTCGATTTTACAGCTCATGCCTGAACAGTCAAGAATATGTCCAAGATCCCCTATGAAACCATCCGAAATATCAAGTGCTGCATGAACATGATATCTTCGGAAAAAAGGGACAAGATCCATTCTCGGATTTGGATAGTCAAGTAGTTTAAAGGCCTTATCCTTAGTATCAGGGTAGGCGGAGCTTTCTTTTCCATAACGAAGAGCCACGCCATAGGCTGCACCACCCAGGTAACCACTTACACAGACAGCATCGCCTATTCTTGCGGAAGAACGTTTTATGGCCAGGCCTTTACGCACCTTGCCGAACACGGTTATTGTTACTGACAAAGGACCTTTTGTGGTATCACCACCTATAAGGGGAATTTTAAATCTGTCAGCAATGTCAAACAAACCATCTGAAAATTCAGCCACAAACGCCTCATTGTCATCAGGAATGGTAAGAGCAAGGGTGAAACCGAGGGGATCAGCCCCCATGGCAGCCAGATCCGAGATGTTTACGGCCAATGACTTGTATCCTATTGCATATGGTGAAGTACCTTTAAAAAAATGAGTCCCTTCAAGAAAGGTATCGGTAGAGACAGCAAGTGAACAGTCAGGTGCAACATTCAACAATGCACAGTCATCGCCGATTCCAAGTTCGATGTCGTTGCAATTATGGGCGGAGACATTACGGTTAAAATATTTTTCGATTAACTGAAATTCACCCATGTTTAACTCATCCCAGACATTAAAAACACAAATAAAAGAATAAAGATGAAGCCAATCTGATTTCTCGGCTGATGCCTATATAAAAATAAAGAATCTATAATAATTTTATAGATTCTTTATCGTAACTGGAGCTTCCGGAGAATTACTGCTTATCGCTCTCGACTTCCTTTAACTGCATGTTCTTGACAACCTTATCAAGAACACCGTTAACAAACTTGTGGCTGTCCTGTGCAGCGAAATCCTTTGCCAAAAGGATGGCTTCGTTAATAATAACGCGATAAGGTACATCTGCACTTTGGAACAGAAGTTCATAGGTTGCCAGACGAAGGATTGATTTATCAACCATATCCAGATCTTCAATGCTTCTGGAATTTAAATAAGGCTTATAAGCCTTGTCGATTTCATCGATATGAGTGATGGTACCGACGATCAGCTGATGGAGGTACTCCTTATCAGTCTTGTCATCAACGGGCTGATCCTCAAGGAACTGCTCTTCTATGACAGAAGCTAATTCTTTGGTGATTTCCCACTGGTAAAGAGCCTGCATGGCAAAGTGTCTGGCTCTGTGTCTCTGACCTGGATTCACGTTTAAATCTCCGCTAAAATTAAATCTGCTTTAATACATTAATCATTTCAAGAGCGGCTGAAGCAGCTTCAGCGCCTTTGTTACCGGCTTTTGAACCTGCACGCTGTACTGCCTGTTCAATATTTTCGGTAGTCAGTATGCCAAACGCTACCGGAATTTCCTGCTCCAACATAACCTGTGTAAGTCCCTTTGAACTTTCGTTTGCAACGACTTCAAAATGATAGGTATCACCTCTGATTACACAGCCTAAAGCCAGAATGGCATCAAATTTTTTAGTCTTTGCGGCCTTTTTAACGGCTAAAGGAATTTCTACTGCACCAGGTACACGGATAATGGTTACATTATCATCCTTGACCTGACCTACACGGCTTAAAACATCAAGAGCACCGGATACTAAATGCTCGTTAATAAAGCTGTTAAAGCGTGATACAACTATTGCAACTTTGGCATCTGCTGCAACTAAGTTTCCTTGGATTTCCTGCATGTTCTATAACCTCATAAAAACACAAATTACGTTTTTCAGAAAACTCCGAAAAATATAAAGCTATTTTATCATAAATGAAATAAATTTATGACCTTGTTAACAATGTTCAGTCATTAAGCCTCAACTTTAAAGACAAAAACATATGACTTAGATATATGTCCCAAAGTCACTACGGTTAGGCTTAAAATTATGACTAAACTTTAACTTCCTTACCGTTAACTCTGTATAAGCCTTCATGAACATAACTGAGCGTCAGTTTCATTCCTTCTGCAAAATGGCTGCCTTCGTCATTCCACAGACCATCCTTAACATAAATGTTAACTGCCTTACCAAGACATACACCGGTTTTGTCCAATACATCACTGTTAATCAGTTCGCATTCAATATAAGCCAGGGCATTAGGAATAACCTTTAATCCTAAGACCTGTGATTTGTCAGATTCAATACCGGCCCATGCAAACTTGTCTCCGACGTCACGGCCGTGGGCTGACCCTGCCTTGTTAATAACACTTATGTCATCTTCCGAAGGAATTGAAATAACAAACTTGCCATTATCAAGAATGTTGGCGGTTGTGGTATGTCCGCGATCAAGCACTATGAGTACCTGATCAGCATCATAGGGGCAGTTCCAGGCTGCCGTCATCACATCACTTACTCCGTCAGCCGAAACTGAAGAGATATTGATAATCTGTCCACCGCATAGAAGACGGTTTGCGGTTCTGGTACTTAATTTTTTATACATGTTCATTATGTCCTTATCTGCACAGTAATGCAGTTGATTGTTTTACATAAAGCCGTTTTCCATAAGGAATGAAGCAGTCATGCTGCTTTTTTTATTGTTCTGTTCTTTGTGACTTAACAGGCGTTCTATATATCTTGCGAGAACATCTACCTCTATGTTGACCAACTCTCCCTCCTTCCACATCATGGCATTTGTTATGTCATGAGTATGAGGTATCAGAGTAAGCCTGAAAGCATCATCTTTGAGTTCATTTACGGTAAGACTGATGCCGTTTATGGTTATGGAGCCTTTTATGGCAATATATCTGGAAATATCCGCTGGAGAGTCCACCCATATGTCCACTGCATTGTCGGTTCTGGTAATTCTGGTGATTTTGCCAATTCCGTCAACATGTCCCTGAACAATATGTCCTCCCAGATGAGTATTGGGGGTCAGGGCTTTTTCAAGATTAATTTTGGAACCGCTGCTAAGATATTTAAAAATCGTACGCTCCATGGTTTCATGAGATATATCCGCAACAAAGCTGTTGCCGGAAATTCCTGTTACAGTCAGACATACGCCGTTACAGGCAATCGAATCTCCGACGGCCACGTCTGAAAAATCCAAATCTCTTGACTCTATTGAGATTTCGGCTCCCTTTCCGCTGGACGAAAGGGAAAGGATTGTACCCAATGCCTGTACTATTCCGGTAAACATGTCAGGCTACTCCTTAATAATGTATTCCAATTTAATATCATCACCAATTTGTGTACATTTTGCAAGTCTGAAGGATCGTATTTCTTCCATGGACCTGAATCCAGTGCATTTGCAGAATGATATGGCATCATCGCCCATAAGCTTTGGCGCAACATAAAGAACCAGTTTATTGATAAGATTGTTGTCCATCATATATCTGCAGAATTTCGGTCCTGATTCTACCAGAATATTGCGTATTCTACGGGTATGGAGATATTTCAGGAGACGTTCAATGTCAATGTTGTTATTCTGATGCTCTTTATCAGTGACCATAGGGATTCTCAAAATGGTTAATTTTTCAGAAATTACCTTTTCTTCAATATCTCCGTCAGGAGAAGGATATACGAGCATAACCTGTCCGGAAGATGAAAAAATCTTCTCGTCACGTGTCAGGATCTCGTGTTTGTCAATAATAATTTTCACCGGAGTATTTATCAGCTCTTCGGTTACTGTTCCTTTTACCGAATCCGGCAATTCGGTATAACGGACATTCATTGACGGATTGTCCGCTTTTACAGTATCAGCAGTTGTCATTATTGCCTGATTCTCAGCTCTGAGTGCCTGTACGTCAGACCTTGATTCCGGAGAAGTTATCCATTTGCTTTCACCATTGGCAAGAGCAATTTTACCGTCAAGGCTTATCCCCATCTTCTGGGTCACATATGGTATTTCATGCTCCATCGCGTACAGAAATGGAACATTAATATTGCGAGCCTGACTCTCACAGATTCCGACAATCACCTCGATTCCTGCATTTCTTAATATCTCGAATCCTTTGCCGCTGACAAGAGGATTGGGATCGGTCATTGCACATACAACTCTCTTTATCCCTGCCTTTATCAGGGCAACGGCACACGGAGGAGTCAGGCCGAAATGAGAACAGGGCTCAAGGGTCACGTAGGCCGTGGCCCCCGTCGTATCCTGGTTATTGTTGCGGGCATCAGCAAGTGCATTGACCTCTGCGTGGCCTGTCCCGGCTTTCTTATGATACCCGGAACCTATAATCATCCCATTTTTTGTGAGTACACATCCCACACAGGGATTTGGTAGTGTTGAATACCTGCCTTTTTCGGCGAGATTTAATGCCAGCAGCATATACTGCATGTCAGACTCTTGTTGTAAAACCATGATGTTATAACCGTGACTAGATAAATTTAAAATACTGAGAATGTAATCGTCATGCTTAAAACGGAGCAGACAATAAAAAGAACCATGCTTCAGACGGAAAACTACATCTGCTTTTCAAGCTTTGAAATTTCCTTGCTGAAATCCTTTAGATTCTTAAAGCTCAAGTAAACTGATGCGAAACGGATATATGCAACGGGATCAAGATTTTCCAATTCTTCCATTACCATTTTACCGATAAGATTTGATGGTATTTCTTTTTCCTTTGTTGCTCTCAGCTTTGCCTTGATTCTGCTAATTGCATTGTCTACCTGTTCAGTTCCTATTGACCTTTTTTCCAGAGCCCTAAGCATTCCGGCCCTTATTTTTTCTTCATTAAAAGGCTGCTTAATACCATTGCTCTTAATTATGGTCGGCATGGTTATTTCCGGATGTTCAAATGTAGTAAAACGTTCATTACATGAAAGACACTGTCTGCGTCTTCTTACCTGAAATCCTTCTGAAGACACGCGGGTATCAATAACCTTTGTTTCCTCAGCATCACAAAACGGACAACGCATAAATTCAAAATCCAATAGAATGAAACTTACATTATTATATAAAAAAAGTCCTAAAGAAAAATCTTTAGGACTTAATTATTCATCAAATAACCTTTATTTGGTTATCGCTTAGCTATTAGTGCTTCTTAACGTAAGTAACTGGAACTTCACCGGTTACATCGATGTAGAAGTCATATTCGCCGTCTGCATCAGGAGTTACCTTAACTTCTTCGAAAACAGACTTTGGATTAAGAGCTACAGGTTCACCGCCCATTTCGTATACACCAGGCTGATCTCTGTAACCGAAGTTGGTACCAGCACTCCAGCCTGCATCAGCAAACTTAAACTTGTATGGAGCCCAGTCAACCTTTAATTCAGCGGTAGCAACATAAACACCGTCAGAAACCTTCTTGATGAGGTACTGAGGCTGTGCATTCCAATCGTTCATTTCGCCACGAAGATAAATAGGGGCACCGAATACATCAGCACCACCTTCAGCTCCTGCTGAAGCGCCGTCACTAGCACAACCTGTTAAAGCAAAAGAGCCTGCTGCAATAGCTGCTAATAATAATTTCTTGTACATGTCAATTCCTTTGATAATGTTGAGGTTTTGTATAATTCTATAATTTTATTTCAAAATATATAGTGTTTTGTATCACAAAAAACAATTCCCGAAAGTTAAAAATATATTAACTTTCGGGTTTGAGCACTATTCCTTGCCTTCAAGCTTCCTTTCGAGGTAATGAATGTCGAAACAACCTCTGTTGTATGTTGCGTCATCCATAAGATCAAGAAGAAGCGGAACATTGGTTTTTATGCCGTCTATAACAAGTTCGTGCAGAGCCTGCTTCATACGGGCAATCGCTGATGAACGGTCATCATTGTACGCAATGAGTTTGCCGATCATTGAGTCGTAATACGGCGGAACTACATAATTTTCATAAATATGTGAATCCCAGCGAATTCCAGGCCCACCAGGAGTGTGCAGTCTTATGATCTTGCCTGGTGAAGGGATGAATGTTGCCGGATCTTCCGCATTGATACGACATTCAATGGCATGGCCCTTAAGGTTGACATCCTTCTGAGAGAATGAAAGTTTTTCACCTGCCGCAATCTTGATCTGTTCCTTTACGATGTCCACACCGGTAACCAGTTCGGAAATAGGGTGCTCCACCTGAACACGGGTGTTCATTTCCATAAAGAAGAACTGACCGTTCTCATAGAGGAATTCAAAGGTACCTGCACCGCGATATCCTATTTCGTTACACGCCTTGGCACATCTTGAGCCGATATCATCTCTTTGTTTCTGGGTGATTTCAGGAGCCGGAGCTTCTTCGATAACCTTCTGGTTTCTTCTCTGAACCGAACAGTCGCGTTCACCTAAGTAGACGGAATTTCCCTGGCCGTCAGACAAAAGCTGGAATTCAACATGTCTTGGATTTTCAAGGAATTTTTCCATAAACACGTTAGGATTATTGAAGAATGAATCAGCTTCTCTTGAAGTAAGTGAAATGGTGTCAGCAAGTTCTTCTTCATTATACACAACGCGCATACCGCGACCACCACCGCCACCAGCCGCCTTGATGATTACCGGATAACCAATCTTTCTGGCAAGAGCCTTGTTTTCTTCCATGTCATCGGTAAGAACACCGGTTCCTGGAACGCAAGGAACTCCAGAAGCTTCCATGGCTTCAATTGCTGAAACCTTGTCACCCATGAGTCTGATGGTTTCTGATTTTGGTCCGATAAAAATGAATCCTGAACGTTCCACTATTTCGGCAAATTCAGCATTTTCAGACAGGAAACCATATCCGGGATGAATTGCGTTGGCTCCGGTCACTTCCGCAGCGGCAATGAGAGAAGGAATGTTAAGATATGATTCCTTTGCCGGAGCAGGGCCGATACAGATGGCTTCATCAGCTAATTTAACATGCTTTAAATCACGGTCTGCAGTTGAATAAACCGCAACGGTCTTGATCCCCAATTCCTTGCATGCGCGCAGAATTCGTAAGGCAATTTCACCGCGATTAGCAATAAGAACCTTTTCAATTTTTGCCATAATCCGCCTCTGCTGTTATTCGATGATGAATAATGGCTGATCAAATTCTACGGTTTCACCGTCGGCTACAAGAATCTTCTTGATTACGCCAGTCTTGTCGGCTGCAATCTGATTCATCATCTTCATGGCTTCAATAATACAAACTGTTGCACCTTCCTTGATTGATGCGCCTTCTTCGACAAAGTTGGAAGCATCAGGACTTGGTCTGCGGTAGAAGGTACCAACCATAGGTGATTTCATTACGTGACCGGAGATCGCTTCTGCAGAATCATCAGATTCGGAAACTGCTGCAACAGGTGCAGGAGCTGCTACTGCCGGAGCGGCAAATGAAGCAGACTGTGCAACAGGAACAGTTACAGGAACAGATACTGTATTGGTCGTACGGGTGATCTTAATCTGTTCTTCACCTTCCTTTAATTCAAGTTCAGCAATATCAGATTCAGAAACAATCTTAATCAATCTTGAAATTTTATTGATATCTATTTGCATATTAATTACTTCTCTATGGTTATAGTTTAACTCTTTGAAATTTTTTTAATTGCTGCACGGAGAGCGTATTCATATCCGTCGGTACCGAAACCGCATATCACGCCTGTTGCAATGTCAGACAGGTATGAATGATGTCTGAAGCTTTCCCTTGCATGAACATTTGAAATGTGTACTTCAAAAAACGGTATTTTTACCCCCAGGAGGGCATCACGAATGGCTACGCTCGTATGTGTAAAAGCTGCGGGATTTATTACGATATAATCGACTTTTCCCATGGCTTCATGAATCTTATTGATGATTTCGTATTCTGCATTAGACTGGAATGTTTCAAATTCAACATTGTTTTCGGAAGCAATGACAGCCAATCTTTCATTAATTTCCTTTAACCCGGTTGATCCGTAAATTCCCGGCTCCCTGACTCCTAGCAGATTCAGGTTTGGTCCGTTAAGAACTAATATTTTAGACATAATAACCCTACTTGGTTTAAGTCAATATTACACCATCACTTTATTCCGCACTTGCCTGCTATTCAGCTAAACAAACATTACATAATAAGTAACACGGTACCGCAATGAATATATGTACTACTGCATATACTCCATCGCATCCGTCATGCATGAATGTTATCCGTGAACCGAATCAGGAAAGTCGCCAAGTTTTACGGTGCAAGATAAAACGATATTTGACTTTTTTCTAATATTCTAAATTAGCCATTTTACCCTATTATTGTCAAAAATAGTGTATTTTTACTTAAAAATAGTGTTTTTCCATGAAATTAATGCGGTTTTTTGTGATTTTTTTCATTTTTGTTTCAAATATAACCAACGTTCAAAATGGCATTCATTCTCTACAAATATTCGTAAAAATCTCAAACAGAAAATAATGGCAAATTGTCAAATATCCTCAATATTGGGAATTCGGAAGGAAGGGAAATACTTTATGAAAATTTGAACGAACTAATCAGGAAAAAATAATGAAGTAGAGAATCGTAATTTGTATGTTTTATAGCTGGTTATAAATATTCAGGACTATTTTTACATTTTTTGATTCTGTTTACTTTATAAACAAATAAAAATAAACAAGTTTGCATTCTAACAGGCATTAATCAGTATATTTATCTGTTATTTTCTTCATAAAAACAGTAAAATATCGCCATTATTTTTCGGAATTTACCGATTTTGTTATTCATTAATCATTAATAATGGAGTTTTTCATGCTTAATCAGGCAAAAAACATTGCAGCGTATGATCCTGAATTATGGGCTGCCATTGATGGGGAAAACCATCGTCAGGAAGACCATATCGAGCTTATCGCTTCAGAAAACTATGTAAGCAAGTGTGTTATGGAAGCTCAGGGTTCTCAGCTTACCAACAAGTATGCGGAAGGTTATCCAGGAAAGCGTTACTATGGCGGCTGTGAATACGTTGACCAGGTTGAAGCTCTGGCTATTGCTCGCGTTAAGCAGCTTTTTGGTGCCGATTATGCCAACGTTCAGCCTCACTCAGGTTCACAGGCTAATGCAGCAGTATACATGGCACTGGTTAAGCCTGGCGATACCATTATGGGTATGAGCCTTGCTCACGGCGGTCACCTTACCCATGGTGCCAGCGTAAGCTTCTCCGGTAAGATTTACAATTCAGTTCAGTACGGTGTTGACGATAACGGTAACATTGATTATGACGACGTTCTTGCAAAGGCTAAAGAATGCCAGCCAAAGATGATTGTTGCCGGTTTCTCCGCATACAGCGGAATTGTTGACTGGGCAAAGATGAGAGAAATTGCTGATGCTGTAGGTGCATACCTCTTCGTGGACATGGCTCACATCGCCGGTCTCGTTGCAGCAGGTCTCTATCCAAATCCATTACCTCACGCTCACGTTGTTACTTCAACCACCCACAAGACCTTAGGCGGTCCAAGAGGCGGTATTATCCTGTCTAACTGCGGTGACGAAGCAATCTACAAGAAGCTGAACTCTGCTATTTTCCCAGGCAGCCAGGGCGGTCCTTTAATGCACGTTATCGCTGCAAAGGCAATTGCATTTAAGGAAGCAATGGAACCTGAATACAAAGAATATCAGGCTCAGATTCTTAAGAACGCCAAGGCTATGGTTAAGGTGTTCCTTGATCGCGGTTACAAGATTGTTTCTGGCGGTACTCATGACCACTTATTCCTTGTTGACTTAATCGGTCGTGAATTTTCAGGTAAGGATGCTGATGAAGCACTGGGCAGAGCAAACATCACTGTAAACAAGAACTCTGTTCCTAACGATCCTCGCTCTCCATTCATTACTTCCGGTTTAAGAATCGGTACTCCTGCTGTAACCCGCCGCGGTCTGAAGGAAGAAGATGTTACTTTACTTGCTAGCTTAATGTGCGACGTACTCGATAATATCGGTAACGCAGAAGTTGAAGCATCTGTAAAGGCTAAGATCGTAGACTTATGCCACAGATTCCCTGTTTACAATAAGTAATCATTAACTCTTTGTGAGACATTAGCCATATTGCTCGTGAGACAATATGGCTTTTTTATTCCAAAACAGCTTGAAAATTGATCTAAATCACAAAAAGTTATAATTTCATAAAAACATAAAATATTTCAAGCTACAATTAAAAGCGTTGGGAGGGAGCAACGAGAAACCCGAAACTTCCTACTCCCAATCAACATTTTAAATGGATTCAAAATTAAGATAAAAGGAAATTATCATGAAAAAGACTAAAGGTTTTACCCTCATCGAATTAATGATCGTTATCGCTATCATTGGTATCTTAGCTGCAATCGCTCTTCCTGCTTATTCTTCATACATGAAGAAGGCTAAGTTCACTGAAGCTACTCAGCAGGTTGAATCAGTTAAGACTCAGGTTGCTCTTTGTATTCAGGAATTCGGCATTAACAATGTAGCTGATCACTGTAAGAATGGTGAAGAAGGCTTTGGTTGGGAAATCAAGACCAATTCAGACTACCAGACCAAGTATGTAGATACAATTGATGTTGAAGCTTCCAACGCTGATGACGCTGATTCAGGTACTACTAAGGATGGCTTAGTTAAAGTTACCGTTACTGTAAACGCCACTCAGTTCGGTTCTGATTACACCTTAGTTCTCGATGGTAACTGGACTGCAGCAGGTCAGTTAGACTGGGAAGTTAACACCGGCTCAACCTGCATCGATGCTAAGTTATGTGCTAAGGGTGACAAGAAGGCTGCTGCTGGGGCTTAATAATAAGAATAGCTTAATATTTAGTTAATTTGATATAAGACCGAGTTCCAACGAATGGATTCGGTCTTATTTGTTTGATGATTCGGTTAGGATAATCTCCAATTGTCAAAGAGAGAAAATAGTCGTTGTTAAACGTGTAAATTTGTTGACACTAAAAACGAGTAAAAGTTGACATCTAGAGATTATACCTATTTATCGTTTTCTTCCAGTAATTTTTCGGTTCTTCACGGAATTGTTGGGAGACCGGGAGATGACAGGTATCTAATCAAGGTGAAGAAGAGTACGTGAAAATCTTTCTGTAAATAGAAAAACATCTTGAGATTATTTAAGCAGAAATCGGAAGTGGACTGCTTCGGTGTTGTGAATACACATGTTTATATAAGTCAAGATTTATGTTTTACAAATAAAATAGTCAATTATTTGTATTAAAAGACTAAATAATAGCTGGACGGAAGTTTCAGACTTCCGCATTTTGTTTATACCGGAAATCAGCCAGTTAATCGGCCTTCATAGATTATCTGAAATTCACCATAGATTACCCTAAGTTTCCTAGAGGCATGGTCCATTTTGGGACGCTTCAAACGAGTAGTGTCTGATCGCTTGGAAATACGCTTCTTTGGCGGGTAAGACGCATTTAGACTTTCAATGGCATTGGTGGTGTAAATAACCTTTCTGACTTCAGCTGAGAATTTAAAAATCGGGCATATTGCATCCCAATTGTCATACCTGCGTTTCATGGCTCGTGGATACTTATCCTGCCACTTCGCCGTAACACAGTCCAAGGCCTTTCTGCCGTCTTCTTCATTCGCTGCCTGATAGATTGTTTTTAGGTCTCTGGCAAATGCTTTACGGTCTTTTTCCGGAACGTATTTTAAGGTGTTTCTTATTAGTAGGTGGTCAACTTTACGATCGTTTAACAGGGACTCATCTGGTTTTTACACATTAATATTATCCACGGTCATTGATCAAATGTACTGATATAGGCTTTTCTGTACTGGTTATATATTCTAAAATCCTCATTAGGGTATTCAATTTGTAAGTTATTATTTATCTCGACAGGCTTGAATTTTTTGCTGTTTTCATACTTTCCGGATTTTAAATAAATACCGTCATCAATATACCAGGTATAACGCGAAAGATTGATTGCTCTTCTACATTCTTTTTCAAAGAATGAACATCCAAGAAAATAATTTGGCTGATTAATTTTTAGCAGATGCATAAGAGTAGGTGCTGTTGCTAAACTGTTAATATATCCGCCAACGTCATAAAGATCTATTTCTTTAGGCAGATCGTAGTATGGCTGAAATATATAGAATGGAACTTCATTAATGATGTAGTCCTGGTCAAAATCAATAATCTCAGAGTCATAATCTCCAGGAATAATGGCATGATCTGCGGTGAGTATCAGTATGGTGTCTTCCGCAAGCTCAGAATAGTAAAATTGAATTAAAGTACTTAAATCGAAATCCAGTGTGTAATTTCTGTTTAGAATTATATTGTTACTGTTTTTGTAGGATAACCTGCCTTTTTTATTTAAATGTGTTCCAATATTGTACATGCTGATGAAGAAAGGTTTGTCATTAAGACTGTTATTTTTCTTATGGTAGTGTATAAGATCCTTAAGTCTTGTAACCATTTCGTTGTCTTCACAGTCTGCAAGCTTACAGTCTGTTTTTGTAAATGTGTCTGTTCCGATTTTTGTCATATTTGCATAGACAGGGAATTTAAAACCTGTTTTGTGGAGCATTTGATTGAACTCGCTTTCTCCGGTTTCAGGTGATAGAAAGTACGTTACGTAGTTCTTTTTGTTGAGAATTTCCGTGATGGAGTTCGTGTCAGGAAGTGTAGTTTTGATAACTGAATCGTACTGAAACCCAGATATGAGCTGACTTCTGATGTTCTTTATTGTTGTGGCACTGTGATTAAAATAATTTCTCACCAGAGTAATCCCTTTATCGGGATAGTTTTTCTGGAGATTAGACATAAATGGCATCAGGTTCAGGGGTTCATCTCTGTATGAATCAATAAATTCAGAAGTGAAACTTTCTACAAAAAAGATTATGACGTTCGGCTTGTTCAGGGGACGTTTTAAAGGATAAGGAAGCTCCTTTTCATAAACGGTATCATTATAGAATGTTTCCTTATTATTAAAATTGTTCTCCGGATACTGAGTCAGATAACTTGGAGTGATAGGTGAAATATAACTGATACTTTCGGGAAACAAACGAATGATATTAGTTTTTGCCCATTCTAAAACTGGGGACTGAAATTTTTCAATCCTAGTGCCGTTTGCCAGAGTATTAAGTAAAAATGAACATGATAAAAAGCTGACACTTAACAGAAGAAATAATTTTGCCTGATTTTTTTTCAGGGTGATTTCTTTTTTTGGTTTGCTCTGAATCGATACCAAAAGGGCGAGAGCCAAAGCAAATAGGGCAGGGAACTTAAAGTTGTATTCATTAAACAGTACGGAGAGATTATCGAGGTTAATATTACCTGCAGAAACCAGACTGATGTAACTCAGAGAGTTTATTAGGCACATTAATTGTCCAATTATGATAATCATCCATATTCCTACCGCCACTATAAATATTACTTTTTTTCTGGCAAACAGTAACGTAAGGGCAAAGAATCCGATAAATTCCAGAATGCTGACGAACAGACAGGATAGATTAACCGATACGGCATCTTCGAAGTCGCGTACGAAAAATAATACAATTAGTGCGTTAAATATATACAGAGTTAAAATAATGATTAGATCATGAACATTAAAATGAATGACCAACATTTTTATAAAAAACAACTTAATAAGAAATATCTGAAGAAGAGTCACGGCGATAAATACTATCATTGCAGTGATAATCATCCTAAAGAGATTAACTTTTGCCAGACTAGTGTATGAGCTGGCGTTTTCTGGATAGAAATTCTGATCCAGAATAAGGGAAATATTATTAGAACACTGATAATTATTATGGTCCCATGAATTTCCTGTTTTGATTGTTATTATGTTCTTATCTACATGGGAGGCATTTTCTTCGAGTTCTTTTTTAGGACATTTCTGTGGAAGACTTTGACTGAAGGATTGTTTTTGTCCGTTTATTATGACATTTTCCAGAGATACAGATAGAGGAAAATCACTGCTTAAATGCACAAATGACAGATCCAATGCCTTGAGGTGATTTTCTCTGGTGTTAAAGTTGAAGGAAACCTTATTCCCAACCTGAGTGTAATAGTATATTTTCTGATAAGGTGGCGTATTGTCGGTATTATCGCTGCGAAATCCCAAAATAAGTTCATGTGTTCTGAGTTTGGGAAAATTCTCATTAAATATAAAATCGATATTGTATGTTGTGCTTTGGTCAATAAGATTTACTGACAGGCTTGAGAAAAAAATAAAGTATATTGTTGCTATTAGACTTACAAAGAATATGAGAATTTTCTTAAACATAAATGATAATTAAGTTATTGGGTAACTTTATCCTCGGTTAAAACGTATAAATGATTGAACCAGATTATAGTGGGTTTTACATGTGGCCCCTGGATTGTGTCCGTTATTGTTTTTGCGATAATTTAAAATAACGGACAATAAAAATATTTATCTAATCCACTCCAGATAAGCATTATTAATCTGCTCGCCCCAGAGCATGACAATGAAGCCCATGATGGCAATGTACGGTCCGAAAGCAAAAGGAGTGCTTTCTTTGTTGCGATTGGCAAACATAATTATGCCACCGATAACGGCACCAACCACAGCAGAACCGAATATTATTGCCGGGAGCATCTGATATCCGAACCACGCACCCAGACAGGCGGTAAGCTTGAAGTCTCCATATCCCATGCCTTCCTTACCAGTTGTAAGTTTGAATAACCAGTAAAAGAGCCATAAAGACATATAACCTGCAACGGCACCATATACAGCATCGGTAATACTCACATAAGTATTGAACAGGTTGAAAAGAAGACCAATCCACAACAAGGGCTGAACTATTTCGTCTGGAATCAACATTTTGTCAAAGTCTATACCGCTTATGGCGATGAGAGACCAGGTCATGAGTAAGGCTCCAATTACCTGAACCGTGGGGCCAAAGTGCCATGCAACAAGCAAAGTCATAAGCCCTGTAAATGTCTCAACAAGTGGATATCGCAGAGATATATGTTGTCCGCATCCATGACATTTGCCTCTTAGAATCAAGTAGCTGATTACAGGTATGTTTTCCCATGCGGAAATTTTATGTCCGCAGTTCGGACAGCGGGATCTTGGTACAATAAGATTAAATTTAGGTCTTTCAGGCAGTTCTTCATCAGGATGAAAGTATTCCTGATATTCATCCTTGAATTCATTTTCCATCATTACCGGTAGTCTGTAAATTACAACGTTTAGGAAACTGCCAACCAGAAAACCGATAATTGTTACATAAACAAGGAAGAAGATTGGGGATTCCTGAAATGCAAGAATAATGCTTTGTAAAAATTCCATATAATAACCACTTCAAAATGTATCGGTAAATAAAAAGGGTCTCACTCAAGTGAAACCCTTAGTTGATTTATTTCATTATTGTTAGAATATGCTACCCATAGAGAAGATAGGTAAGTACATTGCAATAACGAGTGAACCGATTACAACACCGAGGAACACCATGATAACAGGTTCAAGCATAGATGACAGACCGTCAACGGCATCATCAACTTCCTGTGAGTAAATATTAGCTACCTTTCTTAACATGGAGTCAAGAGAACCTGCTTCTTCACCAATCATAACCATCTGGTTCATCATGGCTGGGAACAGCTGAGTTGCACGCATGGCCATATTCAACTGCATACCACCCATAACGTCCTGACGGATTTCCAGGATTGCATTTTCGTACTTGGTATTACCGGAGGCGCCTGCTGCAGACACAAGAGCGTCTACAAGTGGTATACCAGCAGCGAAAGTTGTTGCAAGAGTTGATGCAAATCTTGCGAGGCATCCCTTTTCAAGAATCTTGCCTACAACAGGGATCTTGAGGAATGCTACGTCTACATTGGCATGGAACTTTTGGTTATGCTTATAGAACCACAGGAATGCGTATATGCCGCCGCCAGCAACGAGGGCAATAGGTATCCATGCGCTCTGCAGGAATCTGGACATGTCAACAATCATCTGGGTGAATGATGGCAACTTGGCGTTGAAGCTTGCAAAGATCTGTTCGAACTGCGGTACCACGTAGATAAGAAGAATTGCTGTTACCACAATAGCAATAAGTACAATAACAATAGGGTACATCATTGCTTTCTTAATCTTTGATTTTAACGCTTCGGCTTTTTCCATGTATGTTGCAATCTGGTCATAAATTGTTTCCAGTGCACCTGATGCTTCACCTGCTGCCACAAGGTCTGTGTACAGTTTGTTGAAGTAAACCGGATGTTTTCTTAAAGCCTGATTGAAAGGAGTACCGGCAGAAACGTCTTCACATATCTGTGAGAGCAACTTTCTCATTGCCAGCTTATCATGGCTCTGTGCCAGAAGCTCAATTGACTGAACCAGAGGAACACCTGCAGACAACATTGTAGTAATCTGTCTTGACAAGGTTGCGATATCAACCGGTTTGATCTTAGGACCGTCACCGATGACGCTTTTGTATTCAATAACAGAAGTTACGTTTACGTTCTGCTTTCTGAGTTCGGACTTTATAATTTCTGCACTGCGGGCACACATGAAACCGCCGACAGGCTTGCCCTTACGGTTTGTACCCTTCCATTTGAAGTTTATAAAGTCTTTCTTATTACTTTTTACTGCCATATTTTAATCCCTGCTTAGCCCGATGTTACACGGAATACTTCCTGTAAGCTTGTGACTCCTTGCGCCACTTTCATTAATCCGGATTTTCTTAAAGGAACCATCCCTTCTTTTTCTGCTTCGGCTGCAATCTGGAGTGAGTTGCCTCCTTCCATGATGAGCATTGCCAGCTTGTCAGACATAACAAAGATTTCGTAGATACCTACACGACCCTTGTAACCGCCTGAGCATGCTTCGCATCCCTGAGGGTTTGGTTTGTATATTTTTAATCCTTTATCAATATCCTCTTGAGTATACCCTATGTTGAGCAGTTCGTGCTCAGGTACATTGTCAAGAATTTTACATTTCTCACATAATCTACGAGCCAGACGCTGAGCCATAATTAATGTTACTGAAGAAGCAATATTAAATGCAGGCACCCCCATGTTCAACAGACGGGTAAGCGTTTCAGGTGCGGAGTTTGTGTGAAGTGTTGATAGTACAAGGTGACCTGTCTGTGCAGCCTTAATTGCTATTTCAGCTGTTTCCAGGTCTCGAATTTCACCCACCATGATTACGTCAGGGTCCTGACGAAGGAATGCCTTCAGCGCACTGGCGAATGTTAAACCAGCCTTGTAATTAATCTGTACCTGGTTAATACCTTCCAGGTTAATTTCTACCGGGTCTTCCGCGGTTGATATATTTGTTTCAACAGTGTTTAAAATACTGAGACCGGTGTACAGTGAAACTGTCTTACCGGAGCCGGTTGGTCCGGTAACAAGAATAAGTCCCTGCGGTTTTTCAAGAGCTCCAAGATATTTCTTTTTCTGTTCGTCTTCAAAACCAAGCATGTCAATGTTAAGTTTTGCGGCTGAGGAGTCCAGAATACGCATTACAATTTTTTCGCCCCAAAGGGTTGGAAGTGTATTAACACGCATATCCATTGCTTTGGTAGGTGAAATTTTGAGCTTGATACGACCATCCTGAGGAACTCGTCTTTCTGCTATGTCAAGTCGTGACATAACCTTGATACGGGCTGCAATCTTATCCTTTAATTCAACAGGAGCCTTGGCGACTTCATGCAGAATGCCGTCGATACGGAATCTTACGCGGTACTTCTTTTCGTAAGGTTCAAAGTGAAGGTCGGAAGCCCCTTTCTTAATGGAGTCTAGCAGGAGTTTGTTGATAAATTTTACAACTGGAGTATCGTCATCCGCATTAGCGTCTGTAGCGGCACTGAGATTATCGTTGGGGTTATCTTCAAGTGCTTCCAGTTCGGCAAATTCTGTGTCAGAAAGACCGACATCCAGTTCTTCCATGGCGTCGGCAAACAATTTGGTAAGATCTTTCTGCAGTTTGTCTTCGTCAACCAGAATTGTGTCGGTCATCATTGAGTACTTGAGGCCGAACGCATTTAATGCTGCCGTATTGGTCGGGTCAGACATTGCCAGGAAAAGAGTTTTGCCCTGAGCGTAAACAGGAAGTGCATGATGCTGAAGAATCAGATTCTTATCCATGTATGCGGATGGGATTTCCTTTACATCGATATCATCAAGATTAAGGTACGGGTAAGCATACTCCTTAACCAGAATTTCCCTTATTTTTTCAGGAGGAACAAGTTTCATGTCCACGATTGTGGAAATAACAGGTTTGCTTTCTTTCTTCGATTCCTCTATTACATTTTTCTCTTGTTCCGGAGATATTAACTTGTATGTCTTGAGTATTCGGAGAATACCGTAACTTTCAGCCATTTTTATATCCTAAGATTCTTACTCAATATCAATATATAAATAGGTAGTTATATTTTGTTATTAAACGAAAAGACGAAAAGTGCAGAAGCTGAACTCTTTCGTCTGTCTCATTGTCCAATTCATTTATTTTTGTATGTTTATGACTCTATATAATCAACTTGAAACGATGTATTACAAGAGTATCAAGGCGCATAGTATAGGATAGAACTAACAGTGCTAAATTACTACATTATTTTCCTTGAATAATATTGAAATATTGTACTAATCACAAAAACAAGAAAAGGTTTTTATGACAGGTGAATAAAGTGTTTGCCAGTGTAAATAAATTGTTTATTCTTATCTTGTTTTAATATTTTGTAAATACGTCGATTAATGTGATTCAATAAAAATACTAAAACGTTCTTCTTGTAAATTCTTATTAGTGGCCTCATATATATGAGGAAGAATTTCCAGAGAGGTTTTGTTTGCATCTTATCCATCGGGTTTGATTTCAAATCTGTTTTTATCCGTAATTTTCATACGATGGGCGAGTTTTCTCTGAGAAAATAGTTGTTTTTGATTTGCATACTCAAAAAGGAAATTTAATGATTAAATATGTTTTAACCGCCATAGTTTTTTTTGTGCTAGAGCTTGCCAGTATAATATTTGTTTTTGGTGAACTAGGGTTAACCACACTTTATATACTGTTTATTGAAGTGGTAATTGGATATTCAATTGTAAAGAAAGCTGGTTTCAGTTCAGTCGGATTAATGGGGCTTGCAGGTATGGGAGGAAATTCTTTTTCTGTGTCGCTCATGACTGCCGGCGTGTTAATAGCCTTTCCTGGTTTTGTATCTGATGTTATGGCAGTTGCAATTTTTATCCCTTTTGTAAGAAAGGCTTTTTTCAATTTCTTAAAGCCGGATCCTCAGGTGGTCAACAAAATTATCATGAATCAGTTTCAGAAGCAGGGTATGAACATGTTTGATGATAATTTTATGAAGAATGCGTCATCCATGTTTGGTAATTTCGGAGGAATGGAATCTGATGATGATTCCGAATATGAAAATCACCATGAACGTCAAACCAAGTCTCAAAAAAAAGGACGCAAAAATGTTGAGGATGCGGAGTTCAAGGAGTTGTAGAATTTTCTGATTGTTGTGTCCTGAGTTAATAATGAAACGGAGTTTTGGAATTACTTCCAAAACTCCGTTTCGGATTAATTAAAAAAAATATGAAAATAATCTTGAATTATTAATTTCAACCCATATGTAACATATAGTTAAGTTTGTTTACATATTTAATGTGGAGGCTGTTGAGGGATAAACCTTAACTCGTGTATTAGTATGGCAATTCGTCCTTTAAATGATCGTGTTATTGTTAAGCGTATTGAAGTTGAAGCAAAGTCAGCTGGCGGCATTGTTCTTACAGGAAGTGCTGTTGATAAATCTACCCGTGGTGAAGTTATCGCTGTAGGCCCTGGTCGTACACTTGACAATGGAACCGTTAAGCCTTTAGCAGTAAAGGTTGGTGATAAGGTAATCTTTAATGAAGGTTATTCAGTAAGAAAAGAAAAGTTAGACGGTGAAGAAGTTTTAATTATGTCAGAAAACGATATTCTTGCCGTGGTTGAAGAATAACAAAAGCTCTTTTTGGAAATATTTTGACGTCCGGTCTTCATTTGCTTTGTGTGATCGGGGTTGTAAGAAGAATTTGAAGTAAATATTTACAGGAAAATAAAATGTCTGCAAAGGATGTAATTTTTGGAAATGAAGCTCGAGTAAAAATGCTCGAAGGTGTGAACATTCTGGCTAATGCCGTTAAGGTTACATTAGGTCCTAAGGGTCGCAACGTTGTTCTCGACAAGACCTACGGAGCTCCTGCAATCACTAAAGACGGTGTTTCAGTTGCAAAGGAAATTGAGCTTGAAGACAAGTTCCAGAATATGGGTGCTCAGATGGTTAAGGAAGTTGCTTCCAAGGCTAATGATGCTGCCGGCGATGGTACAACCACCGCAACAGTTCTTGCCCAGGCTATTATTAACGAAGGTTTAAAATCTGTTGCTGCAGGTATGAATCCTATGGATTTAAAGCGTGGCATCGACAAGGCTGTTTCTGCAGCTGTTGAGGAATTAAAGAGTCTGTCAGTTGAATGTAAGGATTCTAAGGCCATTGCTCAGGTTGGTACCATTTCTGCAAATTCAGATGCTTCTGTAGGTAAGTTGATTGCAGAAGCAATGGAAAAGGTTGGACGTGATGGCGTTATTACCGTAGAAGACGGTAAGAGTTTTGATGATCAGCTTGATCTTGTTGAAGGTATGCAGTTCGATCGCGGTTACCTCTCACCATACTTCATTAATAAGTCAGAAAACGCTTCTGTTGAGTTTGATGATCCATACATCCTTCTTGTTGATAAAAAGGTATCAAATATTCGTGACATTCTGAATGTTCTTGAAGGTGTTGCAAAGGCAGGCAAGCCTTTACTCATCATTGCAGAAGATGTTGAAAGTGAAGCTCTTGCAACTCTTGTTGTGAACAACATGCGTGGTATTGTTAAGGTCGCTGCCGTTAAGGCTCCTGGTTTTGGTGACCGTCGCAAGGCAATGCTTCAGGATATCGCTATCCTCACTGAAGGTACTGTTATTTCAGAAGATATCGGTATGAAGCTTGATGCCGCAACTATTGATGATTTGGGCAGAGCAAAACGCGTGGTGATTACCAAGGATAATACCACTATTATTGATGGTGCAGGTGATTCTGCTGCTATTGCTGATCGTGTTGCTCAGATTCGCAAGGCAATTGAAGATTCAACTTCAGAATATGATAAGGAAAAGCTTCAGGAACGTGTTGCAAAGCTTGCCGGCGGTGTTGCCGTAATTAAGGTTGGCGGTGCAACTGAAGTTGAAATGAAGGAAAAGAAGGATCGTGTTGACGATGCTCTTCATGCTACCAGAGCGGCTGTTGAAGAAGGTGTTGTTGCCGGTGGTGGTGTTGCTCTTGTACGTGTTGCTTCAAAGCTTGCTTCACTCAAGGGGGATAACGAAGATCAGAACGTTGGTATCCGTGTTGCATTAAAGGCAATGGAAGCTCCTTTACGTCAGATCGTTGAAAATGCAGGTCAGGAACCTTCAGTAATTGCTAATGCCGTTCGTAACGCAGAAGGTAACAACGGATACAATGCTGCTACAGAACAGTACGGTGACATGCTTGAGATGGGTATCCTTGATCCAACCAAGGTAACCAGAAGTGCACTGCAGTATGCTGCTTCAATTGCAGGTCTCATGATTACTACCGAATGTATGATTACTGATTTGCCAAAGAAGGATGAGGCACCTGCAGCAGGTAACATGGGCATGGGCGGAATGGGTGGCATGATGTAATTTGAACATCGTGTTACCGACGGTTTCGGCCGTTGACCTTTTTTAGAAATAAACGGGGCTAGCGAAAGTAGTTAGTCCCGTTTATTTTTGAGTTAAGTATCAATATCGGAAAAAACCTGTCTTTTTACATCACAATTTTTTTCCCGTTATGTAAGTGAGAATAATAAATGTGATAACTTAAAATATGAGTAATCTTCCCGTTAGGGGAGGGCGTTTATGTGTTTTTTTGTCTCTGATATGTTAATTGGAGATGGAAACTGAGGTCACGTTATGTCGATTGATTCGGTATACATCTTGTCAACCATCATTTTTATGATGGTGTTCCTGCTTATAGGTCTTATGTATGTTATAAGACTTAAGCGAAAGCTTTTCAGACTGATGCAGGAGAATAACAGTTTTAAAACATTGTGCGATATTGTTAAAACCCCAATATGGTTTAAGGATGAGAATCTGAAAATCACATGGGTTAATAAGTTTTACGCAAAAATGTTTGACCGTTCACGTTCCTCAATTTACGGGTTATCAGACAAAGAGCTGTCACCGGCAAAACTGTCTGATGGGTATATCAGAGATGATTTATACGTAAAAGAATCCAGAAAGCCATATGTGTATCGTGAAAACGAAAAATCAGGCATGTGGTTCGAAACAACTAAGTTTCCGTTAATATCAGATGATGGTACCTTGTATGGCCTTGGCGGTATAGCCTTTAACATAACTGCCATCAAGAAAAGCGAAAATCTGATGCATTCCATGGTCTATAATGACTATCTTACCGGAATTCCTAATCGGCTGTTTCTGTCAGTAGAAATTACAAAACTTCTTTCAGTGGCCAATGAAACAAACACAAAACTTGCCGTGATTGGTATTGACCTTGATAACTTTAAGGACTTGAATGACCTTTATGGTCACAGTGTCGGTAATGAAATTCTCAAAAAAACAGCTCAAAAATTAAAGGTTTATACGAGCGGCAAAGGTATGTTTATAGGCAGACTCGGCGGTGACGAGTTTGTTGTTGTCGTTCCTAATATAAAGGAGGATGAGTACATCCTTCAGACCTGTGAGGATATTAGGAAGCTCATTAATACTTTCTATGATATCTGCGAATCCAATGTCACCATAAATGTATCAATTGGTGTCAGTGTATATCCTAAAGATTGTGACAATTATGAAGATCTGATGAGACAGGCGGATATGGCTGTTCATACCGCAAAGAGTCGCGGAAGAAACTGTATCGTGTTCTATGATAAAGAAATAGGCAAAGCAAACTTTAAGAGAATCAATATTGAGATGCATCTGAAGCCTGCCATAGAGAATGATGAGTTCAGTCTGTATTATCAGCCTAAGGTTTCGGTAGATGGAAAGCAGATTTTGGGGTTTGAGGCCCTGCTGAGATGGAACAGTAAGGAACTGGGTTTTGTTTCTCCAGCAGACTTTATTCCGGTGGCAGAACAGTCTGATCTTATTGTTGCCATGTCCGACTGGGTTATGAGAAAAGCCATGGTTCAGAACCTGTTATGGAAAAAACAGTACGGCGTTATTTATCCCGTTGCTGTAAATCTGTCGGCAAAGCAGATTCATAAGTCTGACTTTCTTAAGAAAGCCTTAGATCTTATAAACGAACTTAATTATCCTCCTGAATACCTCGAGCTTGAAATTACTGAAAGTATGCTGATGAGTAAGGACAGCGATTCAAGAAGATCTTTTGAGCAGCTGCGCAGTATGGGGGTAAAAATAAGCATGGATGACTTTGGAACAGGTTACTCTAACTTAAGTTATCTCAGTAGCTTCCCTCTTGATAAACTTAAGATCGACAGAAGGTTTGTTACCGATATAGATACAAGTAAGGGAAATCAGCAGATTGTTAACGCAATTATCATGTTGGCTCAGGCGTTTAATCTGTCGCTTATTGCAGAAGGCGTAGAGGACGGAAATGAATTAAAGTACCTGCAGTCAAAAGGGGTAGACGTAATTCAGGGGTTCTACTTCTCAAAGCCTCTCCCGCCTGAACTTGTTTATGATTTTGTTGACGAGGTGAATAAGGGGGTGTGGATAAACAAAGTGCATGATTCTTTCACCCAGCTTGATAAAAAATACGGCGAGAAAATCACTGAAACAGAGGCAAAACAAAAAAATAATCAGGAAGAAAAATAACGTCTGGCAGATGTGATGTTTTTACGACATGTTAATTGTAAGAGAAGGCAGTTACCAGTAACTGCCTTCTCTTTATCTGTCAGGATTTTATGGGTAATGACCCGTTTATCATTTGACGGATTCGATGTTAGAACAGATCTTCGATTGCAGAGGACTGAGAATTCTCAGGTTTGACCTGTGGCTCCGCGTGAATCTCGGTTCCGTATTCATCCTGCTGTGTATATGTTTGAGGTTCGTCTGAAGATGATGTGTAACCGAAATTGAGATCTTTTCCGTTACTAATCATAAACTCAGGATATCCATAGATACTGTTTTTAACAATATAGTCAGGTTTTGATACCGGGGCAAGAGGCTGATCCTTAAGAATATACGACATAAATTCAATCCAGATAGGCAGGGCAGTTTTGCTACCGGATTCTCCTCTGCCAAGTGCTTTGGAAAAGCTGTCATGACCAACCCATACTGTGGTTGCTATATTGGCGTTGAAGCCGCTGAACCAGGCGTCTTTACTGTCATTGGTGGTGCCTGTTTTTCCTGCTATATCTGATCTCATCATTGCTCTTGCTCTTGTGCCTGTTCCGTTGAACGGACCTTTAGGTCCGTATCCGCCGTGAATTACACTCCCAAGAGCATCACTTATGAGGAAGGCGTTGCCGTGTGTTATGACCTGTTCGGCATAGTTATTATCTTCCAAATACTGTGCTTCCTCGTCAATCACTTCAGGATCTATTGTATTTGTTACAGCGTCAGGACAGTCTGTGCAGGCTATAGCGGGATTGGCCTCATAGATGACTTGTTCCGTGTCGCCGATAACGATTTTATCTATCAGGTAAGGCTCTATCTTATAGCCTCCGTTGGCAAAGGTGCTGTACGCTGTTACGAGTTCCAGAGGGGTAACTTCATAAGCTCCCAGTGCCAATGAAAGATTCTGACTGTACTTCTGGTTAACGTCTATGCCAAACTTTTTAAGATGCTTTACAAAATTGCCAACACCAATGTGATTCAGAAGGCGTACTGAAACTACATTCTTGGATTTTGCAAGGGCTACTCTTAGAGGAATAGGGCCTTCATAGACATTAGGTGAATTCTTAGGAGACCAGATCTGGTTGCTCCATTTGTTCCAGATTGAGAATTTTTCATCAAGAACGTATGTTCCGAGGGAGTATCCCTTGGCCAGTGCCGCACTGTAAAGAAAAGGCTTAATGTTTGAGCCTGCCTGTCTTTTGGACAGCTCTACGCGATTAAAACTGCTCTTCCTGTAACTGTAACCGCCGACCATTGACAGTATGGCACCGGTCTGTGCGTTAACGGATATGAGTGCTCCCTGAACCAGGGGAACCTGTCTGAGGGCATATTCTCCTGCAGGCGTTTTGTGTACATAGATGATGTCGCCTGGCTTGAGAATCTTTTCTACAGGGTGACGTGCATTCTTGCTTTGATTATTGTAGTTTGAGGCCCATTTTATGTTATTCCACGGTATAGTGGCTTTGGAATCATCTGCAAAGATAATATTGGCGGAGTTATCTGCCTTTAGGGATACTACGAGTGCAGGAGTTATGTAGTCGTACTGCTGACGTTTTTTTAACTCGGCCTGCCATCCTTCGCGGTCGCTAGATGATATACCCAGATCGTTTAGATTTTCGGGAGCTCTGTATCCGTGTCTCATGTCATATTCGGTAAGGCCATTGTATACAGCCTGATTTGCCTTTTCCTGTACTCTGCTGTCCACGGTTGAATATACTTTGAAACCTTCCGTATAAATGGCATCACCGTAAGTGGCTTCAAGAGTCTGTCTTATCGATTCGGCAACGTAACCCGCATTTGCTTGGATTTTCGGTACATGATAGTAGGAGTTGATGGGTTCGTTATCAGCTTCGTCAAACTGTTCCTGGGTTATTTTTCCTGTACTTAACATACTGAGCAGAACCAGATGTCTTCTTTCTCTGGCTTTATGTGGATTGGAAATAGGATTGTTGGTTGACGGTGCTTTCGGCATTCCTGCGAGAATCGCGGTTTCTCCTAACGTCAGTTCATCTACGGTCTTGCCGAAATAGATGTAGGCGGCGGCAGCAATACCATTGGCATGATGGCTGAACGAGATCTTGTTGAGATAAAGGGTCAGGATTTCATCTTTGGTGAGCTCCTGTTCCATGTGTATTGAAATGAAAATTTCCTTTAATTTTCTGGTAATGTTCTTTTCAGGAGAAAGGTAGAAGTTTCTTGCAACCTGCTGTGTAATGGTACTGGCACCCTGTGCCATTTTGCCCTTTTCAAAAAAAACCTTGGCTGCTCTGAGAATTCCTTTGAGATCTATACCGAAGTGCGAGTAGAAGCTTCTGTCTTCTATTGCTATGAATGCATCTTTGACTTGCTGCGGAATCTGTTCGAATTCCAGAGGTATTCGGCGATCCGTACCATATTCGCCAATGAGAAGATTATCCGCAGAATATATCTGCAGCGGGGTTTCGTATGTGACTTCCTTTAACTGTTTGACGTCAGGAAGAGTGCTTTTTACGTGATAGTAGTAAAAACATCCTGCTGCAAGGCAAAGACTGATGATAAATAAGAAAAAACCGATAATTCGTCTCAACCATATAAAAATCATTTTTTTAATCCATTTGTCATGACGTAATTTTATCTAATTATATAATAATTTGTTACCTAGCTCAAAATAGAGTGCACCAATAAATTATTTTTTGGCACGATTTAAAATTTTGAAGCTATTATAAGAGAACGAGTAAAATGTTAATCAGCACGGATGCAATATATGGCTGGAATGAAAAACAAAGGTAACCTATATCCCCTCCTAGGTGTGGATTTCGGGAGCCAATCTATAAAGGCTGTTGCTATAAGTGGAAAGCCTAATGATGTTAAAATCACTGCGGTCGCTGAGGTCCCAACTCCAAAGGGATCTATAGTTGATTACCAGATTCATGATATGGAAAAGGTGGTTAATGCCTGCAGAACTTTGATGAAGCACATTGGACAGAGACCAAAATACATAGCAACATCTGTTTCGGGGTCAAGTGTGATTTCCAAGGTAATTCAGGTAGATGCTAATCAGAGTGATTCAGAATTAAGTAATTACATTAATTCTGAAGCTGAACAGCTTATTCCTTTCCCACTGGAAGAAATTAATCTTGACTATGAAGTCCTAGGTGATAATTTCGTTGACAACCAAAAACAGGATGTTTTAATCAGCGGTGCCCGTACTTCAAGTGTTGAAGATCGTGTAGTGATTTTTGATACATTGGGTATGGAAGTTAAGGTTGTGGATGTATCTGTTCATGCCTTGGCAAGAGCCGTTAAACAGTTAATTCCTGGTTTTGACGTTCTCTGTGACGACAAGCCTGTAGGCATTGTTGATGTTGGTGCAGTGACCTTAACCTTTGGTGTTGTATACAAGGGTGAAGTTATTTATCAGCGTCTGCAGAACTTCGGTGGTGACAATGTTACCCAAAATCTGTGTAATGCGTACGGCTTACCATACGAAGATGCAGAGAAGTCAAAGATTCAGAACAGAATGCCAGCAGATGCTACAACTGAAGTAATTAATCCGTTTATGACTCAGTTGGCTCAGAATATTAAGAGAAATATTCAGCTGTTCACTTCTTCATCTACTCACCATGATCTTGATGTGATTGTACTGACCGGTGGCGGCTGCCTCTTAAACGGTCTTACTGAACAGATGGTTTCTTTATTGAGAAAGGATGTTAAGTGTCCTGACATCTTTAAGCAGTTCCCTAAATTCAAGAGTGAAGAAAACCCTCAGGGTTATAAGTACATGACTGCTTTGGGTCTGGCTTTAAGGAGTTTTGAACCATGTCCAATATAAACCTTTTACCATGGCGTGAGGTAATAAAGGAACGTCAGAGAAAGAACTTTTTTAAGTTAATGTTCATTTTCTTTGTAGCCGGTGCCATTATAGCCATTCTCTTCTTCTTCGCTTTGGATATGCAGATTTCTAGACAGAATTCCAGAAATTCACAGTGGGAGAATGAGATTAAGGTTGTTGATCAGAAGATCGCCGAGATTGAAAAACTTAAACAGAGACGTCAGGAACTTATCGATCGTATGAGTGCAATTGATAAGCTTCAGCAGAGCCGTAATATTCCGGTACATCTCTATTCTGATTTACCAACACTTGTTTCATCAGGTGTATATCTCGGTTATATGAACTATGATAACCGTATTGTTAAGGTTGGAGGTTTGGCTGAGTCCAATCCTCGTCTGTCATCAATGTTACGTAACATTGACAACAGTCAGTGGTTAGGTAATGGTTCCATTACCCAGACCAAGGCTGAAGTAAGAGACGGTAAGAAGATTATTCCTACTCTTCCTGACGGATTGTATGCATTTGACATGTTCTTCAGTGTTCTTGACACACAGAATAATGCAGGTGCGCCAGACAATGCAAAGAAAGGAGGTAGATAATGGCTAGTAATCTTGGTATAGGTAGTTTCGATCCTAGTAAGGTAGAAACCTGGCCTTTATCCGTCAGATATGCAACAGGTGGTCTGTTGGCAGCAGTGATTGTTGGCTTGTCATTTTTCTTCTTTAATCAGGATCAGCTTGATGAGCTTGAAGCTAAGGAAGAGACTGAGCACAAGCTTCAGCTTAAGTTTGACGAAAAGGCAAAGATGGCAGTTAATCTTGAGCAGTATAAGGAGCAGATTGTAGAACTGGAAAGTTTGCTCGATGCCCAGCTTCGTCAGTTGCCTAATAGTAACGAAGTAGCAAACCTCCTTGATGACATCAGCTTTATTGCTCAGGATAATGGTTTGAACCTTATTAGCATTAAGTGGGAAAAAGAAGTTGCTCGTGAAATTTATACTGAATTACCTATGAGCATTTTTGTTACTGGTACCTATCAGCAGTTAGGCAGTTTCTCAGCTGACGTTGCTGCGTTACCACGAATTGTTACAATTGATAATTTCTCATTAAAGCATGTGGATTCAGCCAAGAAGAAGGCTGTAAAGGCTGCTGAAGACAGACCGAAAGATGGTGCTGGTGGTAATGTTACCACTATTTCAACTGAGGAAGCTCAGCCTACAGTGAGTGATGGTGAACTTCTCGAAATGAAGATGTTGGCAAAGACCTTCCGTTACAATAATACTGTACAGAAGAAGAGCGGTGAACGCGCCAGCAGAAGAAACAGAGGAGGCAGATAATGAAGAAGTTAGCATTAGTTACTTTGCTTCTAACAACTGCTGTCAGCGTGAGTGCATGTGGAAAATACGAACAGGTAGATGACATTCAGCAGTATGCACAGAATGCTTTAAGACAGGCAAGTTCCCGTATCGAAGAATTACCTAAGGTTAATACCTTTGTGGCCATGAAGTTTGAACCTAAGACTGATAGAATGCCGTTTGTGCTTCCAAAGCCTGAAATTTCAATGGTTCAGCCTCTTAAGCCATTGGATTGTGAACAGCCTGATCGTGAAAGACCAATGGAAGAACTTGAACAGTTCGCACTTGATAATCTTTTCATGAAGGGTACTATCAGCATTGACGGTAAGCTTAAGGCAATTATTCAGACTGCCGACGGTGTGCTTGTTAATGTTACCCCAGGCATGCATATGGGTTTGAATTTTGGTAAGGTTGTACGTGTTGCACCTGACTCAGTTGAAGTTGAAGAGTTTATTTCCGACGGAAAGGGTTGTTGGGATAAGCGCTCCAGTCGTTTAGATATAATTACAGCGGAATAGTTTAGCAGGCAGGAATTATTATGAATTTACAAAAAAATAAATTAGGGCTTTTTGTAATGCTGGCTACCGTGGCTGGCGTTGTACTGCCTGCCGAGGCAGCTACCAAGCTCGAAAACGTTAAGGTTAATGATCAGTATGCAAGTCAGACTAAGATTGAACTTCAGTTTGATGGTCCTATCGGTTCATACCAGGACAGACTTCAGTATCAGCCTGAACAGTTAATTATCAATCTTTCTGACGCTGAGTCAGCACTTCTGAAGGATTCTCTTGATGTTAATGTCAGAGGCATCAACAAGATGAATGTGACTCAGAATGGTGATGGCCTTGATGTTGTATTTGGACTTGATTCTTTAGTACCTTACGAAGTTTCTCAGCAGAACAATTCGCTGTATGTGACCATCGGTAACGATCCACGTGTTACAGCTGCACGTAATGGTGTAACCAATTCAGATATCGTTAGGACCAATGCTGACAGATCAGTAGCTGGTGGAATTAATCGTATCAATGGTCTTTCTTTCAAGAAGAACTCAGCTGGTGATGGCCTTGTTGTAGTAAATCTTGACAATAAGAGTGCTGCTCTCGACCTTCAGAATAAGGGTTCTCACCTGATTGCGAAGTTCCATGGCACCAATGTAGCTCCAGACTTACTTGCCGTTATGGATGTTGCAGATTATGCTACTCAGGTTAAGTCCATTGATGTGTCTCAGACTGCAGACGGTGCGGTTCTTGATATGACCATGTACAACTCTGAATATGAGGCAAAATATGATCAGTCTGGTGAAACTATTGTAATCAACGTTGCCAAGAAGAAGCCTGTAATCAAGCTTGACAATACTCAGAAGTACAGCGGTAAGCTGATTTCATTATCATTCCAGGACGTGCCTGTGCGCTCTGCATTGAAGGTGCTTGCTCAGGAAGTTAATCTGAATCTTGTTATGAATGATTCTGTTGGTGGAAATATTACCATTAACTTTGACAGTGTGCCTTGGGATCAGGCTCTTGATACCATTCTTCGTGTGAAGGGGCTTGATAAGCGCGTTGAAGGTACAATTCTTCTCATCGGTTCTCAGGATGAACTTGCTAAGTATGAACAGAAGCAGCTTGAAGAACAGGAAAAGAAAACTGCCAAGGAACCTCTTGTTACTGAATTCATTCAGGTTAATTATGCGAAGGCAGCTGACTTTGTTAAGCTGATTTCAACTAAGGATTCTGAGCTTTCTATTGCTGCTAGCAATGCAAATTCGTTGTACGGTGGCTCCAATGGTGCTGAATCAGCTGACAGTTTACTTTCTGCCCGCGGTACAGTAACTGTTGATGAAAGAACCAATACCCTTATTATTAAGGATACTGAGGCATCAATTGCTAACATCAAGAGACTCGTTGAGACCCTTGATACTCCAGTACAGCAGGTTGTTATTGAAGCCAGAATCGTTTCAATTGATGAATCAGCTGAAACTGCACTCGGTATTAACTGGCAGATGGATACCAATAACGGTACCTTAAACACCGGTAAACCTAATAACTCAGAAAAGTGGTATGCAGGTAGTGGTACCCAGACCGACGTTCCTGCTGATGGTGGTACATTCTCACTTGGCCGTATAACCAAGAATTTTGCCATCAATCTGGCTCTTAAGGCTCTTGAAACCGAAAAGCGTACTGATATCATCTCCAGTCCGCGTATTACAACCACTAACCAGAAGGAAGCCTACATTGAACAGGGTTATGAAATTCCGTCAATCACTTCCGCTTCAAGTGGTGCAACTACCATCGAATGGAAGAAGGCTGTATTAAGTCTGAAGGTTACTCCTCAGATTACTCCTGATGATTCAGTATTCCTTGACCTGAAGATTACTCAGGATGATAAGGGTGATGAAGTTAAGTCATTCGGTACCACTTCACTTTCAATTGAAACCCGCGAACTTGAAACTCAGGTTCTCGTTGGTAACGGTGAAACTCTGGTGCTCGGTGGTATCTTCCAGCAGTCAGTATCACGTACTGTGAAGAAGGTTCCTTTACTTGGTGATATCCCAGTACTGGGCTGGTTGTTCAAGAGTGTTGATAACACCAACTCAAAGAGAGAAGTGCTTGTATTCATTACTCCTCACATTCTTAAGGAAGCAATGTAATACTGCATTTTGATTAGGTAGTAAAAAGGCTGTCTCTGACAGCCTTTTTTTATGGTCGACAATTTTTCATGCTTGGTCTTTATAATGCGCATGTTACCGGAAAATAAGTTATAATCAGCTTATTCTTTTATATTTCCGTAACCATAATTCATGTAAGGCTGTTAAATATTATGTCTGAATGTCAGAGTATTTTTTTAGTTGGGCCTATGGGGGCCGGTAAGAGTACTATAGGAAAAATTCTGTCCGAGCTTACCTCTCTTCCTTTAATTGATTCCGATACAGAAATTGAAAAACGAACCGGGGCCGATATTTCATGGGTGTTTGATGTTGAGGGGGAGGAAGGGTTCCGAAAAAGAGAAGAAGCAGTTATCGATGAGTTGACACAGAAGAAAGGTATTATTCTGGCTACCGGTGGTGGAGCTGTCAAAAACGCTCATAACAGAAGCGCTCTGTCTTCCAGAGGTGTTGTTGTGTATCTTAAAACTTCAGTGGAGAAACAGTATCAGAGAACATGTCGTGACACAAGGCGACCACTCCTTAACAACCCGGATCCTTTAGGAACGCTGCAGAGACTTATGGCAGAAAGAGAACCGCTTTATACGGAAGTTGCTGACATCGTCGTTGAAACAGATCAGTATTCTGCAAGACAGATTGCCGTACAGATTATAGATAAATATGAAGCTATGAAGGAACTATGATGAAGACGTTAATGGTTGAACTTGGAGAACGCAGTTATCCTATATATATTGATGGTGGATTGCTTGATCGTGAGGATGTATGGGGAAACTGCATCAAGAAGAAGGGTAATGTCGTCATTGTTACAAATACCACAGTCTGTACCTGGTATTTATCCAGGTTGGAGGAATCTGTCAAAAGACTTGGTTATAAGGTATCAAGCTGTATTTTGCCTGATGGTGAAAAGTATAAGAATCTTGAAAGTTTTAATCAGATTATGACTTTTCTGCTTGAGCATAACTGTGGGCGTGATACTACTCTTATTGCTTTGGGGGGTGGAGTTATTGGCGATTTGACGGGGTTTGCAGCCGCATCCTTCCAGCGTGGGGTGGATTTCGTTCAGGTTCCGACCACTCTTTTATCGCATGTGGATTCCTCCGTTGGCGGTAAAACAGGTATAAATCACCCACTCGGTAAGAACATGATCGGTGCGTTTTACCAGCCTAAGGCCGTTATAATCGATTTGTTCTGTCTTAAGACGCTTCCTGAAAGAGAACTGGCTGCCGGTATGGCTGAAGTAATTAAATACGGCATTATCTGGGATAAATCCTTCTTTGAATATCTTGAAGAACATACTGATGATATTTGGAAACTTGATTCTGACGTGATTTCAGAAGTTGTTTACAGATGCTGTTCAATAAAAGCTGCTGTTGTACATGAGGATGAAAGAGAAGGTGGAATTCGTGCAATACTAAATCTCGGCCATACGTTTGGACATGCCATTGAGACATTTATGGGATACGGTGTATGGCTTCACGGTGAAGCTGTCGCGGCAGGTATTGTTATGGCTTCCCGTGTAGCTCTTTCCAGAGGTTCTGTTTCCGAGGAAGAGTTTGAACGCATTGTCTGTCTTTTGAAGAGCAACAGGCTTCCTGTTTCCAAGCCTGACAGCATGACCACCGATGATTTCCTGAAGCTTATGGTTCATGACAAAAAGGCTGTAAATGGAAAAATACGCTATATTATTCCGGATTCTTTAGGTAAGTCTTCAGTGAAAGATGACCTGACGCTTAAGGAAATAGAAGACGCAACCAGATAATTATTTGTGGTTCTTATTATGAGGTGAAAAGAGGGAAAATTATTGATTTGCCCTCTTTTTTTATTGAAAATTCAAACAGAAAGCAGTTTCATTATTTTTTCAAGTCTATTCACAGTCTTAATGTTAAAAATTTTTTATATGTGTATGGTCGGTCAATTATTTATTATAATTCATTCGTTGGGATCTGAAGTCGTTAAATGGCCTGTATTAAGCACTTATGAACAGATCACGAACCGGAAAACCAACAGGTCGTTATAACAGATTGTTAACTGCCGAGATTTACCATGAAAATTTATCTGTGTTCATGGCGGTTAGCGGAAACGGTGCTAATTATAATAATTAACTGCCAATGAACAGTTGGACAATATAGTAGGGAAAAGAAAGATCATGGCTTTAGAACAGCTGCCTCAATTAACAAGTCAAAAATCATTAGTTGAAAGAATCAAATACCAGATATCTGTAGGGGCTCCTTTTATTATTCTTAAGGGGAGTCTCGGGGCCGGTAAAACAGTTATATGTGAACAGTTGATTTCTGCTGTCGATGATAAGTTTATAAAGGCATATATCCCGGGAGCTGGTAATCATGATCTGACAAAGTGCAGAGAGATACTGCTTAATCAGATATACAAAACAAATAAGATTAACTCTAATGATAAATTAATAGGTACTGTTCAGAAGATTAATTTCAATGGCAAGCGTGTTCTTATTGTTATTGATGATTTTGATAATGTTGCTGATAGGTTTATCTCAGAACTCGCCGATATATACAGTACGTATGCCAAAGAGCAGATTTTTTCCATTGTGGCTACGGTCTCATCATCTTCAAAATTGTCTCAGAAGGTAAGGCAGCTTAATTCTCTTACCATTGAACCTATGGAGATGCAGATAAAACCGATAAGCATGCAGGAAAGTATACTTGTCATGCATTATTATGGCAGTCAGGTCGGGATGCGGGGACTTGACGATCGTTCATTAAAGAACAGTAGGGAGTTACAGGCTGCAAAAGGAAATCCTGGGGCAATCAAGAGTATGATTGAGGGGATTTCCGATGTTGACTGCAATAAATACAATCCAATAGAAAGGGCCAAAAGACGAAAGAAAGCTGTCATGACAGCTTTCTTTTGTGGGGCTGCAGTAGCCGCCACGGTAGCTGGAATCCTTGTATATGTTATCAAGAATCAGAATAAACCTCTTGTGAATGATGAATATGCATATGAACATAATACCAGTGTCAGAGAAATGCAGAGTCTCATTGAAAATGACGACAGAAATGTTGATTCACTGGCACCTGAACTCAGTCGACCTCGAGAGGATTTGAATCCATTTGTAATAGTGGAAGAGAAAGGGAGTGTAAGTTCAAAGTCTGAGGGAAGTTCAGCAAACATTTCAAAAAACGAAGATTCTGCATCTCCTGAAAAGAAAATAGTAATTTCTGATGAAGACAGTGCCGATATTGTTACCGGTGCAACCTCTAAATCTTCAGGCTTGAATGATACCGGCGAAACTGTTGATAAATTGAGGGCTGAGGCTAATATAGAAGCTAAAGCCAAGGATATTGCGGAAAATAACGCAAGGCACGAAAATTTAATAAAAGCGGAAGAAAAGCTCAAGGTTGAAGCTGACGCAAAGGCAAACTTAGAGTCCGCAAAGAAGGCTGCAGAAGAAAAGGCAAAGGCAGAAGCTGAAGCAAAGGCGAAACTGGAGGCAGAAAAGAAGGCCGCAGAAGAAAAGGCGAAGGCAGAAGCCGAAGCAAAGGCAAACTTAGAGTCCGCAAAGAAGGCTGCAGAAGAAAAGGCTAAGGCAGAAGCCGAAGCAAAGGCAAAACTGGAAGCCGCAAAGAAGGCCGCAGAAGAAAAGGCGAAGGCAGAAGCCGAAGCAAAGGCAAAATTAGAGGCAGAAAAGAAAGCCGCTGAAGCAAAGGCTAAGGCAGAAGCCGAGGCAAAGGCAAAATTAGAGGCAGAAAAGAAAGCTGCTGAAGAGAAGGCTAAGGCAGAAGCTGAAGCAAAGGCAAAATTAGAGGTTGCAAAGAAGGCCGCAGAAGAGAAGGCTAAGGCAGAAGCTGAAGCAAAGGCAAAATTAGAGGCTGCAAAGAAGGCTGCAGAAGAGAAGGCTAAGGCAGAAGCTGAAGCAAAGGCAAAATTAGAGGCTGCAAAGAAGGCTGCAGAAGAGAAGGCTAAGGCAGAAGCTGAAGCAAAGGCAAAATTAGAGGCAGAAAAGAAAGCCGCTGAAGCAAAGGCTAAAGCAGAAGCCGAAGCAAAGGCAAAATTAGATGCGGCAAAGAAAGCTGCGGAAGAAAAAGCAAGAGCCGATGCTCAGCATAAGAAACAGGAAGAGCGTAATTCTCAGAGTGTTACCGGGGATAATAAGCAATTACCTTTTGAAGAATTGAATGATTCTCATTATACTGTGCAGTTAGTTGCAACTTCTAAAAAGGATGAGGCACAAAGGGTTGCCCGTAAGGTGGGGAACAGTTGGGTTCTCTTCAGAAAGAAGGATCAGCAGTACATAGTTATGTATGGCGATTTTAAGGACAGAAGTTCAGCGACACAATCCATTTCTGGTCTGCCTGAGACCATCAGAAAGACCAAACCTTGGGCAAAGAACATTGCTGCAGTTAAGAAGGAAATTCAATGAAATATATAATTGCTCCGTCAATATTGTCTGCCGATTTGGCTCGTTTAGGTGATGATGTTAAGGAGGTTTTGGAAGCAGGAGCTGATGTTGTTCATTTTGATGTAATGGACAATCATTATGTACCTAACCTTACGTTTGGACCGCAGATCTGCAGTGCTTTGCGTAAATTTGGCATTACTGCGCCGATAGATGCACATTTAATGGTGACTCCGGTAGATGAGCTAATTGGTTCTTTTGCTGATGCCGGTGCAACCAGCATAACATTTCATCCTGAAGCTTCAAGACATGTAGACAGATCTTTACAACTTATTAAAAGTCGTGGGTGCAGAGCCGGTCTTGCTTTGAATCCTGCAACACCGCTAAATGTGCTTGATTATGTTTGGGATAAGCTTGACATGGTTGTAATTATGTCAGTTAATCCGGGGTTCGGCGGACAGAGTTTTATTCCTAGTGCTCTGGCAAAGATTAGAGCCTTGAAAGAATCTGCTATAGCAAATGGCAGGGATGATCTTGTGATTGAAGTGGACGGTGGGGTAAAGCCGAACAATATTGCGGAAATTGCTTCCGCAGGAGCCAATATGTTTGTTGCTGGTTCTGCAATTTTTGGAGCCGACGATTACAGAAAGGTTATTGCTTCTATGCGTTCTGAGCTGGAGAAAGTCTGATGAATCGGCAAGGGGTTCCCGGATTAATTATGTTCGATCTTGACGGAACTCTGGCTGATACGGCATTTCAGCTCGGCATTGCCGTAAATGCCGCTCTGAGAGATCTGGGGAAAAAAGAAATTTCAATGGATGCTCTCAGAAGTTACATAGGTAACGGAGCAACAATGCTCCTAGCCAGGGCTCTGGCCGGTCGAAGGGATATTTCATTAACTGATGTGGATGATAAAGAACTTTTCAGAGCCAGATCTGTTTTTAATGATACTTATTTATCTTGTTGTGACTGCAGTTCAAAGATTTATCCGGGTGTTGTTGATACCCTTTCTGAACTGAAGAATCTCGGTATCAGACTTGCCGTGGTTACTAACAAGCCTCACCGGTTCATTGAACCTGTTCTGGAACCGTCTGGTCTTCTTGATTATTTTGATTTTTGGCTCGGAAGTGAGGTTATTCCTGAAAAGAAACCTGATAAGGCTCCGTTGCTATACACTGCTTCAAGACTTGGAGTAAGTGTTGATGATTCTTGGATGGTTGGAGATTCCGTAAACGATATTCTTGCTGCGGTAAATGCCGGTATTCCCGGGATAGCGCTGACCTTTGGGTACAATCAGGGAGTGGATTTTCAGAAATTGGGCGCTTTTAGGATTATCGATGATTTTCGGGATATTTTGGCAATTATTAAGGATCCTGATTAGCTTTTTTCAATGAGTTTCAGTTATTTGGGCTATAATATCCATCGAACGTTTAATCGGTAACACTTTACGGATACGTCTGCAGAGATATCCGGAGAAAGATACATCTTAAGTCCCGTTGGGGGCTTTTATATGAATTAGGAATTTTTACTACCATGAAAGAAATAGTGTTTAGTGCTGCTCAGCCTTCAGGTGAATTATCCATTGGTAACTATATTGGGGCATTACGCCAATGGGTGAAAATGCAGGAGCAGTACGATTGCGTGTACAGTGTTGTGGATCAGCATGCGATAACCGTAAGACAGGATCCTGCCGCACTTCATGAGGCAAGCTTTAATACTCTGGCTTTATATCTTGCCATAGGCATAGATCCTCAAAAGTGTACTTTATTTCTTCAGTCTCACGTGCCTGCTCACGCTCAGCTTGCATGGATTCTTAACTGTTATACTCAGATGGGTGAACTTAGCCGTATGACCCAGTTCAAGGACAAGTCTCAGCGTTACGGCAATGCCGGCACTACAGCCGGGTTGTTTGATTACCCTGTTCTTATGGCGGCTGACATTCTTCTTTATCAGGCAAGTCTTGTACCGGTCGGTGAAGACCAGCTTCAGCATCTTGAACTGACAAGAGATATAGCCTACAGATTTAATCAGCTCTATGGTGATATTTTTATTTTACCAAAGGGGTTTGTTCCTGAATCAGGTGCGCGCGTAATGAGCCTTCAGGATCCTCACAAGAAAATGTCAAAGTCTGATGATAACAGAAACAATGTTATTACCATGCTCGAAGATCCGAAGAGTATTATCAAGAAACTTAAAAAGGCCGTAACCGACAGTGATGAACCTCCTGTTGTGCGCTATGACTGGGAGAATAAGGCCGGTGTTTCAAATCTTCTTGATCTGATGAGTTCGGTAACTGAAACTCCTGTTGCAGAGCTTGAAAAGCATTTTGAAGGTAAGATGTATGGTCATCTTAAGACTGAGGTTGCTGATGCCGTAGTGGCTTTCCTTGAACCTGTTCAGCACCGCTATAAGGAACTCCGTGCGGATGAATCATATCTGCGTGAAGTTCTCAGAACAGGTGCAGACAAGGCTTCTGAGAGAGCACAGGTAATCCTCGATAAGGTATATAAGGCCGTGGGTTTTGTTTTGTAACCTAAGATCTGTTTAATTATGGGACAGTCGGTATGTGGAGAATTATAGGCGGTTTGTTATCGGTGGCGGTAATCTGCGGAGTGCTGTATGCCGTTAACTGTTCATCAATTCTTAAGTATCCGGCTGTTCTGAGGGATAAGTCAGTACCGACTACGGTTAGGATTGCTGAAGTCGAGTATTCTTCTGCAGGTACAAGACTGCCTCTTGTAGGTAGGGTTCATGCTAACAGATCCGTTCAGATTGTTTCTGAAGTTACGGGAAGAATATCTAAGGTTTTTGTCAGTCCGACACAGATGGTAAAGACCGGTGATTTGCTTGTTCAGCTGGAGAATGACCGACACAAGGCTTTGCTTAAGGAATCTGAGGTAGTTCTCAAAAATTACCAGAGACGCCTTGAGATGTCCGGAAAGCTTATAAACAAAGGGGTTGTCAGTCAGGATTCTTATGAGCAGATAAGGGCACTTGTCAAGAGTCAGACTGCGGTGGTTGATGCAAGACAGGCTGAGCTTAATGCGAGAGATATAACAGCTCCGTTTGACGGAATTCTCAGCCTTCATAATATCACGGCCGGCCAGTTTGTTAAGCCTGAGACCGTTTTATTTCAGCTTGATGACATTAGTCAGGTTTATGTGGATTTTCCCATTCCTGAGCGCTTTCTATCCAAAATTGTTGTAGGGCAGGAGGTTACTGCCACAACCGATGCCTGGCCTGGGCACATATTCAGCGGAAAGGTTAAGCAGATTGATACTCACGTTAATGTTGATACACTTGCCGTCGGTGTGCGTATTTACTTCGATAACCAGGAATTTAAACTTCTTGACGGTATGATGCTTGAGGTCTTCATGAACATGGCTTCCGAAAAGCTTCCCGTAGTTCCGCTTAAATCTCTTGTATATGCCGGTGAAGATCGTTACGTATTTGTTGTTAACGAAGAGAATAAGGTGTTCAGAAGAAAGGTTGTTTTAGGTCCCGTGAACGGAGCCATGGTTGCCGTAAATCAGGGACTTAGGGTTGGAACATCGATAGTTGTTGAGGGGGTAAACAGAATTCATGACGGTGACACGGTTGCCGTCATCAAGCAGGAAGACATTGAGGCCGTCAGCGGTGAGGTGCCTCTTAAGAAAAAAGATAAAACCGGTACCAGGGATCAGATGTTGTGATTTTAAGTGAAATTTCAATAAAAAGACCGATTTTTGCATCAGTCATGAGTCTATTGTTACTGATATTCGGACTGGTATGCTTTTTTCGACTTCCGATCCGTGAACTTCCCAATATAGATTATCCTTCACTCACGATTATAACTACATACCCTGGAGCTTCTCCTGAGGTAGTGGAATCAAAGGTTACCCGCGTCATAGAAAATGAACTTTCCGGTATTTCCGGTATAAGTAAGATATCTTCCAACAGCAGAAGCGGCCGTTCTTGGATTTCCATAGAGTTTAAAAGCGGTAAAGACATGCTTGAAGCAGTGTCAGATGCTCGTGACGCAGTTTCTCATGCCCGTAAAAAGCTTCCGGATGACATAGATGAACCAATGGTATCAAGAGACAGCGGTGACGGAGAGGTTGTCCTGTGGTTGAATCTCTCCAGTTCTGTTGTAGACAGGGTAAATCTGTCAGATTATGCAACCAATGTTCTTGAAAAGAACCTGAGCCTTGTTGACGGAGTTTCCCAGATTGAACTTGTTGGTGCCCTTGAAAAGGTGCTGTATGTACGTCTCATTCCCCAGAAGATGGCTGTAATGGGAGTTACCGTAGAAGATATAAGAAACGCCATCGGTGATGAGAATATAGAACTGCCAAGCGGTGAAATCCGAAATCAGGACATGGTTTTTCCTGTTCAGATTAAAAGGGTATACATTGACCCAAAAACATTTGAATTGCTGCCGATAAGACATAATGGTATGGACAAAACCATCCGTCTCCGTGATGTGGCTGTCATTGAGACCAGAGCAAAGAATGAGGAAAGCATATATCATCGTAACGGCATTTCAAGTATAGGTATAGGGGTTATTCCTCAATCAAATGCCAATCCTCTTGATGTATCCCGAAATATCAGGGAAAAGGTTGAGGAACTGAAACAGTTCCTGCCGGACGGATTTGTTCTGGATACTGATTTTGACAGCACCGTATACATTCAGAATTCCATTACAGAGGTCTATGAGACTCTGGCTATAACTGTTTTTCTTGTAATTGTCGTGCTGTACCTGTTTATAGGTTCATGGAACACAACACTGATTCCTGCACTGACCGTGCCGATTTCTCTGATAGCCTCATTTATCGGAGCATATTTTTTCGGGTTCTCAATAAATATCATCACACTGCTCAGTCTTATACTTGCAATAGGTCTGGTTGTCGATGATGCGATTGTCATGGTTGAAAATATATCCTTTCACATAAATAGTGGAGAAGGAGTTCTTGCCGCCTGCTGGAGAGGGTCGAAGGAAGTGGGTTTTGCCATAGTGTCCACTTCTGTTGTTCTCATAATCATATTTCTGCCTCTTGTGTTTATCAGAGGTGTTACCGGAAAGATGTTTGTTGAATTTGCCGTTCTGATTTCCATGGCAGTTTTCTTTTCGAGTTTTGTGGCTCTTACACTGAGTCCGGCCATGTGCGGTTTTGTTCTTAAGAGGAAGAAGGAAGGAAAGAAGCTTTTTGGTCTGGTTGACAGATTTATAGGTGTTCTGGAAGTTGTTTATGAAAGGTTTCTGCACCAGATGCTTAGAAGAGTCTATCTGTATCCGGCAATCCTTGTTGCCATTGTGGGTCTGATGTTTCTTTTTTATCAGGTGATTCCGCATCAGCTAAGTCCAAGCGAGGATCGAGGTGTAATTTATATTTATGCCTTAGGTGAGGAAGGGGCAAGCATCCACAGAATGAAACGCAGTATGACTGCGTTGGAGGATGAACTTCTGCCAATGTTGGGTAACGGTGTTGTAAAGTCCGTAAGTTTCAGTACTCCGTCGTTAGGTCAGGGGTCGGATCAAAGCGGATTCGTAGTTATACAGCTTGAGGACTGGAGCAGAAGAAGCGTAACGTCAACGGAGTTTATCAAATATCTCAATGATAAGCTTAAACACATAGCTGATTTGAAAGTGTACATATATCAGCCGGGTTTTAAGGGAACGTCTGGTTCTCCGATAAAGTATGTGATTAAGGGAAACAGTTTCGATCAGATTAATAATATGACTCTCAGACTGATAAAGGATGCCAATGAAGCAGGCATTATTGTTAATGCAGACAGCAACTACAGTGCGAGAACGCCGGAAATTGAAGCTGTGATTGATTATAACAGGGCGGCCGTTCTTGGTGTCACCATGACAGATATATCGAATGCCCTGCAGACTTATCTTGGTGGTACCACAAAAACGTCTTTTGAAGAGAATGATACGGAATATAACGTATATATCAGGGCCGAAGAGAAACTTTTTAAAGATATAACCGACATTGCTTCATTAAACATCCGAACAGAAAACGGAGAGATGGTTTCACTTGGCAGTGTCGCCGAGTTCAGACTTGTTGCAAAAGCCAGAAAACTGCCTCATTTCGATCGTCAGAAGGCAATTACCATCTCTGCTCATCCTGCCGCTGACAAGAGTCTCGGGGAAGCTTTGGACTGGATGGATGCCTGGGCAGCCAAGAACCTTGATAAAAGCATGAGTGTTTCACTTAACGGTGAATCAAGGAATTTCAGGGACAGTGAGAATGAAATGCTGATGGTTTTCCTGCTGTCAGTCATCGTAACGTATCTTGTTCTGGCAGCTCAGTTTGAAAGTCTGATTCATCCTGTTTCAATCATGATTACCATTCCTCTAGGTATTTTCGGAGGACTTCTCGGGTTGTGGATAATGAAGCTGTCAATAAACATATACAGTGAGATAGGGCTTCTTCTTCTTGTAGGTATGGTGACCAAGAACGGCATACTTATCGTGGAGTTTGCTAATCAGCTGAGGGAATCAGCTCCGGATCTTATGACCGCAACCATTAAGGCATCAGTCAGAAGAATAAAGCCGATTCTGATGACTTCCCTGACGGCAATTATAGGAGCTCTTCCTCTTATCATGGCGAACGGTTCAGGTTTTGAAAGCCGTCGAGCCGTCGGTGCAGTAATATTCTTTGGAATGAGCGTGGCAACACTGATTACTCTTGTCGTCCTTCCGGGGTTCTATTATCTGCTGGCGAAATTAACTTCGGTTCCCGGGACTCATGTTGCGCGTCTGAAAGAGGAACTTGCCGACGTTGAAGAAAACGATAAAACGGCATAATTTTTCGTGTAAATCATGTTATGTTTGATAATGAATAATTATGCAGAATTATTGCATAATTATTAAAAAGAAGTATAATCGTAATGTAAGTTTCAACTGTATTGTACAGTTGCTTGTTGTAGAATTAAGCACTTCTGTTTGAATATAGACGCTTAATTATTAGTGAGGTTGTGAATTTGTATGAGTAATGTTACCAGAGCAGATTTTGATAAGTATTTGATGGGTGTTTACTGTCCGGCTCCATTTGTAGCGGTAAAGGGAAGCGGCTCCAGATTCTGGGATGATGCAGGCAGGGAATATGTCGATTTCGGTGGCGGTATCGCTGTCAACGTAATGGGACACTGCAATCCTGAAATTGTTTCTGCACTGGATGAACAGGCTCATAAGCTATGGCATATTTCAAACTATATGTGCACGGAGCCTGCAATCACTTTGGCTAAGCATCTGGTAGAGAGTACTTTTGCGGATAAGGTATTTTTTGCAAATTCAGGCGGCGAAGCCAATGAAGCTGCATTAAAGCTTGCCCGCAGATACGCTTTTGAGAAGTACGGAAAGGAAAAATCTCAGATAATATCATTCTATAACAGTTTCCATGGAAGAACCCTGTTTGATGTTACGGTTGGTGGTCAGGCTAAATACTGTGAAGGTTTTGGTCCGTTACCAGGTGACATTATTCACGCCGAGTTCAATAATCTTGAACAGCTTAAGTCTCTGATTTCAAAAGAAAGAACCTGTGCGGTCATCATGGAACCTATTCAGGGGGAAGGCGGTATTCTTCCGGCAGAGCCTGAATTCATCAAGGGTGTTCGTCAGCTTTGTGATGAAAATGATGCACTGCTGATTTTTGATGAAGTTCAGACCGGCTTCGGCAGAACAGGTTATTTATACGCATATCAGTACTATCAGGTTGAACCGGACATTATGTCTTCAGCAAAGGGATTGGGTGCAGGTATAGCCATCGGAGCAATGCTTGCTAAGGATAAAGTAGCATCTGTTTTCAAGCCTGGACTTCATGGTACCACCTTTGGTTCCAATCCTCTGGCCACTGCTGTTGGCTGTAAGTCTTTTGAACTGGTTAACAGACCTGGTTTCTTAAAGGAAGTTACTGAAAAGGCTGATTTATTCAGACAGCATTATGAAAAGCTTAATGCCAAGTACGACTGTTTCAAGGAAGTTCGCGGTGTCGGTTTGATGATTGGTGCTGAACTGAAGGATGAATCTCTGTTAAAGAAGATTACCTCTGAATGTCTGAATCAGGGATTGTTTGTTCTTACTGCAGGGCACAGTGTTATCAGAACCGTTCCTGCGCTTAATATTACAGTTGACGATATTAACGAAGGCTTTGCTCGCATGGATAAGGCTTTGGCAGTGGTATTTTCCCGCTAATCTGAAAAGCTGATATTTTAGTGTTTAAGGAAGGAGGTAGCCGTCGGTTATCTCCTTCTGTTTATCTGGTAAGGGGGATCTACTGTCCTGCCAGAAAGGTTTTGAAAGGTGCTTTAAACCTTTAAGATATATGAACTGGATAAATAAAACCCGGCTTCTGAAAGGATGCCGGGTAATGCCCATTCTTTGAAGATATAGTTACATTTCAAAAATAAATTTCAAGAAGTCTTAAAATATTGAGGACTTCTTTTGTTTTTTATGATATTATAGTTACATATTCATACGTAACTATACAGGTGTAATTA
>Ga0256405_10001621_pt1 | contig 59659 bp, 45 predicted proteins | sample RumenRJG_02DNA_FD_189096 | JGI IMG/M metagenome (GOLD analysis project Ga0256405, IMG submission 189096) | Bovine rumen microbial communities from Lethbridge, Alberta, Canada - RJG_02 | ecosystem: Host-associated > Mammals > Digestive system > Stomach > Rumen | place: Canada: Alberta... | reverse complement strand
CAAGAGCGAGGCGACTTCGGCAGAGGCGGAGAGAGGCCATGCGAGAAGCAGGGAAGCAGTTACGGAAGCAGAATACCGGACTTGTAGCTCAGTTGGTTAGAGCAACAGACTCATAATCTGGAGGTCCCAGGTTCAAGCCCTGGCTGGTCCACACTGAAAATCAGTAACTTAGAAGAAATTCAAGTTGCTGATTTTTGTTTTCGGGAAAACAATGGGAAAACACAGCAGTTTTGAAAACTCCATGATTTTTTGATAAACTTGGCATCGTATCAGTCCAAGTAAGACATGTAAATAAGGTTTATCAGAGTATCAAAATCTCAGTGGGAAAACAGTTGGGAAAACAAAATATAGACTGCCTTTCCCTTTCAAGCATACATAATCACTTGTACATTGAGGTGTTTCCAAAAAGGATATTCCTCAAGATTATAATCCGTCATTAGGCGGGTGAATGTTAAAGCTGCGAGACTCTCCTTTGAGTTTTGCGGCTTATTATGTATACCCTGTATCAAGTACGCCTGTTAGCCCCTGTTTTTATGCCTTTTACCTTGTCCAATCCTTAAATTGTGTTTCAAAACCATACAAATTAAACTTACTCAGTTTTTGGCGTATAGCACTCATAATTCTTTCATGGATTAAACAGACTACCTTTGCCATCGGATTCCAAATCACAGGAGTTCAAAGATTGTTCGCGAACCGTAATATCAAGTTAAATCGGAATGTCAGGAAGTACAACTGACGGACCACAAAAATGTTTAAGTATGATTACAAAGTTAGTGACAATAGAGCAATTGCTGGAGAAGCCCATCTGCATGATGTCGGGACAAGAATTCGTCTTGCTCCTCCAGAATGCTGAAAAGCAGACGGCAAAGGTACCTGCCGAGGTGGTGCCAGAGAAGCATTATGAATATGGTATAGCTGGAATCGCCAAAATCTTCGGATGTAGCATCCCTACCGCCAATCGCATCAAGAAAAGCGGGGTTATTGATGCAGCCATCACTCAGGTAAACCGAAAGATTACCGTTGATTCCGAACTGGCTTTGAGCCTTGCCAAGGAAGCTGGTACTACCATATCTATCAAGAAGTAGTATGGAAGGTGATTGGAAAGACAGCCTGTCAGTTGACGACAAGGGTAATCTGACAAAGAGCATCAGCAACTACAGGGCCATCTTCACTCACGATGAGAATCTGAGCCAGATTCGCTTCGATACCTTCTGTCAGGACGACATCTCCTTCTCTCCGTTGTTCCTCAATGTCAACGGCAGTAAGGTGGATGAGGAGTCGGTAGGAAAAATTCAGGACTATCTGGAACAGACCTACCAACTCCGCCTGACTCAGCACAAGGTGTTTGAGTTGCTGAAGACAACAGCCTCAGAGCGCAGCTATAATCCCGTTCAGGAGTTTATCTGCAAGGAGGAGTGGGACGGAGTGCCGCGAATCGAGACTGCCATCATCGACTACCTCGGTGCCGAAGACACTCCCCTTGTTAGGGAGCAGACTAAGTTGTGGTTCGTGGCTGCCGTGGCTCGTGCCTTCGAGCCTGGTTGCAAGTTCGACAACGTGCTTACTCTGCCCGGGCCACAGGGGATAGGGAAGAGCACGTTCTTCAAGACCATTGGCGACAAATGGTTCAATGACTCTTTCTCCTTCGCCAGCGGCGACAAGGAGAAGGTGGAGACCATCACCAACGGATGGATTATTGAGATTAGCGAACTCAACGGCATGAAGAGGGCCAATGATGCAGAGGCGGCAAAGGCATTCCTAAGCCGCAGGAGCGATTCCATGCGACCCGCCTACGGGCGTAAGGTTGTTGAATTTCTGCGTCACAATGTCTTTGCTGCCACCACCAACGAGACCAATTTCCTTCAAGGTGACAACGGAAATCGCCGTTGGTGGATTGTCACAGTAAATGGCAATGGGCATGTCTCTACATGGCTACCCAAATTGCAAGTTGTGGTGAACCAGTTATGGGCAGAGGCTTATACATATTATAAGATGGGTACCAAACTCTATCTCAGTCCCGAACTGGAAGCAGAGGCAAACGCCGTTCAGCTGAACCATTCAAGCATCCACAATGACCCCGTCCTTGATGACATCCGTCTCTATCTGGAGCGTATGGTGCCAAGAGCCTACTCCACTTGGAGCATCCCGATGCGTGCTGCCTATCAGAAAGGGGCATATACCGAATCTACACCCGACAGCAAGCCTGAGGTGCTGCTCAACATGGTTTGTCCCCGACAGATTATAGAAGAGTTGCCCAACGACTTGGTGCGCCGAAATCCTGCAAAGTACACCGCACAGTACATCAACCGACTGATGTCTCTGGTAGATGGGTGGGAACGGAGTGAGCAAGAGAAGGTCAAGGGATTGCACCCAGCCTATTGCGACAAGACGGGACGGGCAAAGCACCCTTGGGTGAGGATTGGTAATGCTACACAAGGTTCAATAGAAGGGAAAGAAGAAAGCATAGAGCCCGAACTGCCATTCTGACTTCATTGCATTCTACTGTCCCTTGTCCCTTTGTCCCAATATTTTTATCAGCAAAGAAAAAATAAGATGCTTAGAAAGAAACAAGAAGTGTTTTCCCAACCGAGGGACAACTTGGGACAAGCCCCAAGCCCTCCCCACCTTTGGATTGCCGCTCGCTCCAACTGTCTGTTGGCTGATTCCATAGATAGTGACGCTGGTGACAAGACAACAAACCTTCCTCTTTTCAAAGCAATGTCAAATTAAAAAATCAGAAAAACAATGAAGACAAATTCTACTTCAAGACCTTATACCAAGGTAAACCTTAGTCTCACCTCCGAGGCGACAGACTTCCTCTCCGAGACAACAAACGGCACAAGCCATTTCGCCATTCTCGGACAACTGATAAAGAACACGTCCGTTATACCCAGTTCCACCTCTAAGCATGGTAATGTTATCACGCTCGATGTGGGCCAGGTGGAGTGTTCCATCCATTCCTTCTGCGCACGTTTTGGCATCGGGCGCAAAAAGTTCGAGGGCATCATGCGCCAGATGGAGCAACACAGCATCATCCGTATGCACCGCTCGCGTTTGGCTACTGTTGCCGACATGACCTGTATAACCTCATGGCTCTTGCCTGATGGCAGTACCATGACTAACGGCACTGATGGTAATCCGGCAGACCATTCCAATGGACAGCCAGACAACCACGCTGCCACGACCCATGACAACAGTCATGCCCATGAAGGTAAAGCGGATGCCACTTCCGTCCTCGACAGTCAGAGTCTTTCAGACACAGGCCATCCTTCAGCTCCAGAGTCATCCGTCACTCCCATGTGTGAGCCTGGCACTCCAGACCACTCCGTGAACCGAGACTATGCCGGAGTCATGGCTTTGGATCTCTTCGCGGGTCATGAGTATGGAGAATCTTTGAAACCACATACCGATAACGAGTATCTGGTTCAGAATGATTGAGACGTTTTTTAAGGAAGCAAGTTTGTGTTTTTGGTCGCCAAAAACCACGTCAGCCACTATACGCCCACGTATAGCCGCTTCCTCTGATGCAACGGGCTTTGCCCTGCATGGTGTCAGGTACACTGATGCTGCTTCGCACACCACTGAGCCAGACCGTGAACTTGCTATCCTTAAAAACGTTTTCTTTCCCTACCTTTATATATAGGTATCATTAGATTGTAGAAAAATTAAAACGGATTGTATATGGAAGAAACCAATAGAAAGAAAGGAGGCATCGACACCCGCTGTGCCGGAGGGAGGCCGAAGCTTGCCAGATATGAACGTCGCAACCATCACCATAAGGTGAGCTACAACGACGAGGAAGAGAACATCATTCAGTATAAGGCGGAACAGGCTGGCAAGCCTGATGATGTTTATCTGCACGAGGCAGGGCTGGATGCCGTGGTTCAGGCGCACATGAGTGACGAGAACATAGAACAACTGAGAGACGTGTGCGGCATGGCAAACAATACCAACCAGATTGCGCATCAAGCCAATGCTGGAGGGTTCGTTTCCGTACGCTTCAAGGCTGAGCAGCTTATCATCTCTTTGACTGAGCTTATACGCAGAATCCTTCGCGGTGGCGACCTGTCAGAGCCTATAAGTACAACAGATGACCATATCACCCATTAACGAAAGGAGCAACTATGATTTGCAAAATAAAACATGGGCAGAACTTCCAAGGGTGTCTTGATTACATCACCGGGAAGTACGACAAAGACAAGCAGGCCAAGGTCATCATGCATAGTGAAGGAATTCCGCTCTTGGACAACAAGACTGTTGCCCAAATCTTTGAAGCATACGCCACAAAGGGGAACAACAACATCCGTGCCCCAGTAGGACACTATGCCTACTCTTTCCATAAAAAGGATGGTAGCAGAGTGACTGACGAACTTATACGTAAGATCGTCCGTGAACACCTTGAACTGATGGGCATCAAAAACACCGAGTTCATCATGACACGTCACTATGACACCGACCATGACCACGCCCACTTGATGTGTTCCATGGTGGATAGAGACGGGTACGTTATCAGCACAGCCTATGAGAAGGAGCGCAATGCACGTATCTGTAAGTATCTCACCAAGAAGTACGGACTCTACATCTCCGAGGGAAAAATGAACGTCAACAGAAACAAGCTCCGTGGCAGGGAGAAACTGAAATACCAGTTCTACGACAAGGTTATGCGCTGCAAGGCTCAGTCAGCAGACTGGCAACAGTTCGATAAGGCACTTCGTGCCGAGGGATTGAAGCTGCGTTTCCACTACAACAATGTCAACGGCAAGCTGATGGGCGTTGTCTTCACAGATGGAAAATACACCTTCAGCGGAAGACAACTCGACAATGAGTTGAAACTCTCTGCCCTCACAGAGAAGTTCGGAGACCTGAAGCAGATAACTCATGACAATGTGCGTGATTGGTATGAGGATTACCGACAGCAGCTCCACTATATCAATGACAGGCAGGGCTGCAAAGCCATCGACCACGCATACCCTGACTTCGACAGGTTGTTCCCTAATGGGAAACTACCATTTGGCGGTTATACGTCAACTGACGGCCTGTTGTCCCATCTGTCTCAGGAATACCAAAATGATTTCCAGTCGGAGCATGAAAACTCTAAGGACGGTAAGACCTCCTTTGTCGCTCTTGAATTGTTGTGCGACCTGTTGCTCATGCCATACGTCCAACCCCTCTCCATCGGTGGCGGAGGGGGTGGCGGCAACAACCGTGGCTGGCGCGACCTTGACGATGAAGACAAGGAGAAGTACCGCTTTCGATTCAATTACTCACATTCTAATAAACCCCAATTCAAACGTAAACGATAAGCTATGGCTACAAATAAACAAAAAACTCAGAAAGTGGCTGACAATGATGCAGCCACACTTGGCTATCTTCGTAAAAGCGACCTGTCCCACAAGGCCGAGATACAGATGCTCATCACCCTTGCAGAGGTGCATGGAATCAAGATGACCTACAATGAAAAGAACGGCGAAGTGACTGTTGAACGAGTTGAGCCCGTAAAGGAGTCCACCCAGACGCAACAATCTTTCGCCCAGATGCAGAGAACGCCGAACCAACCGCCTGACCTATCAGGAATTGATTACGTCAGGTTGGCTAATGCCCTGAAAGAGCATGTTGAGAAGGCTCTACAAAATGCAGTGGAAAGCTCACCCGTCCATATTCAGGCTATCTTCGATACTTCTGTGCATATGAAAAACAACCAGACTGCAATGACAATTGCTCATGAAGAATGGGCCAAGTGGATAAAGGAAGTTGGCAATGAAACAGTGTCACGATTGACCAATGCGCCATCCCCAACCAGCATTACGCAGGGTCAGGCGATAACCTTTGGCAAGGACACCGTGTATAAGGTGCCTGAGAGCGAACTTGATGTGGCTCCCAAACACCCATCAGAAGTAACAGAAAGGCACCCCACGAGACACCACCGGCTGCGCCAGCTCTGGGGTCACGTCTGGAGTGACATGGTGACCTCATGGTGGAAGTGTTTCGCCTATACCGTTGCCCTATGCAACCTTGTACTTGCTGCCGCCTCATGGTACAGACAAGCCCAACTGGAAGCCGTAGTCAAGGAGTACTACATCATCAAGCCAGTCTTGAAGCAAGACCGCAAGTATGCGCCATTTATTCACACAATGGATTCTGTCATCCTCAAAGATGGTATCGATGAAGTGTGCGAGAGGGTATACGGCAAGTAGTATAAATAATGATTTCACATATTCTACAAGGGAATATGCCTATTTTAAAGTGTCCCCAGAAATTAGACAAAATACTTCTGGGGGCACATCAATTCGACACACTCTCCCTTTCTCTTTTGAACGTCATCATTCAGTTTTTTTCTTGAATCTCTCAGCCGCCTTTCTAGCCGATTCACCTTTAAGGAATGTGATAGTTCCTGTCACAGTACCTTTCTGGCGTTTCGTTTTGAACTTTTCCCATTCCTCATCTGTCATGAGACGAAGCCCAAGTTCCTTTGCAAACTCTTCCATTTGCTTGTCGATCCATTCTACTAAATCTTCCATATTGTTTGATATTAGTTAATAGTATTCTTTCCATGTTGCTAATCCTTCAGTAAAGTCCCGTACAAAGACTGAATATCTTGTTTCAGCTTTTCGAATCCTTCAGTCTTTTCAAGGGTCTGTTCATCCATGTATAGACGCTTGTTGACCTCAATCATCACAGAATGATATGTAACAGGCACCGAGAAAGTCTTGCTATTTGAAAAGGGCTTGTTAATACCAACTTTATATCCGCGTGATCTGAAATATTGAACGATGTTACCTATTGTAACCCTTTTGGGACATGTCAAATCCTCATTGTAACCTATGCAAATATCGATGTCAGAAGGAGGATTGTCATTTAGCAAATTCGGGAGGTTTGAAAAACTATGACAGTCTATTAAAAGAATATTTCCTATAGCATTCATGAGTTTTAATGAGACTTCGGTATGGAAGTCTGAATATAGCTTGAAAACAGAAGTTAGCGAACTGAATGAACGAAGCGTTAGACTATATCTATCTTTGTCAACCCACCTCGAATATGAAATACCAAGCCCTTTCTTTTCCAATGGGTCGTTTATCAAACGCTCAACATCGCAGAACAACCTGCAATATGGGAAAAGGGCCGTATCTATTTTTCCCCCTGTATTTTCTGGAATAAACAATTCATCAGTGTAATAGTCAATAAGAAGACGTTCTTCATTATCTAGGTCATTAAAACTAACCTTACACTCTTCAGGAAATGAAATTGAAGAATGAGGAACATGAAGCAGCAAGTTATGATATCGTCTGTTATCGTAATTGCGAACATTGAAGAAATGGAATATTTCATTTACTCCACAATGTAAATCATGTGCTTGAAGTGTTTTTTGCATTGGAACAACAAAACCGTATTGAAAAGACCATGCTCCCAACGGCCGGGCAGGTCCAAGATTGATCACTTTAAAGAATATGGCTAAGAATTGTTCATCTGACAGTTCAAACCCCATTTCTTCTTCAAGGTGATGTTTCAATACGCGGAGAGCAACTTTAGATGCAGTTCCTTCCAATGAAGTAACTCCTTCAAAGTCATCAAGGAATGAGTAGTAACGTAAGTTACCGAAGGGATGTCTTTCTTCCCAATTTGATTCTTTTTTCTTTTCCATTGTTGTTACTATTAATTGTTATACAAAAGGCTGTTTGGTTGAACAATGTGAGTATAACGACAAGTAACAACACTTGCTTTTGGAGCATAAAAAATCCCTATATGCCGCTGGCGCGGACACATAAGGAAATCTACAAACTCTGAGCTTAAATGAGTTTTTGGCGTATGCCCACATCTGCTTTTCAGCTCGCCACCGTGGCTCTTCGGAATTGCTCTATCCCTGAAGCTCGGTTGGCACGCATTGCTGCGTTCTTGATGTAAATTTCCGAATTACTTCTTCAATTCGAGTGCAAAGATACTACCTTTATTTTATATTTCCATTATTTTACACTCTTTTATCGGAATTATTCTCTCTTTTTTCCTCTCATCAATCATAAAGCATTGTCGGGAGTCGATCATGGCGAGGTTGTCCTGCTCGAACATGTCATACGCTTCATCGAGTCTTGTATGCCCGAATACTTGGAAAACCTTGTTCAGACCGTATACCTTGGGAGCATCAGGTATGGCCTGCTCTTCTATATCTGCCCACAACACGCTGCCCGTCTTTTCACCGAACCATGAGCGATACCTTCCTACCACCGCCAGCATATCCTGACCTTGGACATCATCATCCAGCAGATTGATTCTTTCGATGATTGCAGGATTATCTAATGAGATATGGTTGTCGGGAAGTTGCCAGATGTTTTCATTGACTTTCTTCAGCCAGTAAAGTGTCAGGCCTGCATGCGAGAACACATACGGCACACCTTTGATAAACTCCACGTGTGCAATCTGGAACAGATCCTTATTATCAACAAACGCCTGGTGATACTTGTTCCAGTTCTGCTGGTCCATACGTGTGCTACCAGCCAGTTCCTCAAAGCGTTCTGAGGCATAATGCTGGTCATGATTCCCTTTCAGCAAAACAACCTTCTCCATATTGTCTTGCTTCATAGCGATGATTTCCATCAGGTTCTGATAGATGTCATCAGCCAGCCCGTCTTCATCCTCGTATGGGTCAAGGTAGTCACCAAGAAAGACGACTCTGTCAACTACATCCATGTACTTCATGACAGGTCCTTTCCAAAAGAGTCGCCCATGTACATCGGGAACTACAATTATTTTAGCGGGTCGATTATGATTTGGCATACTTTTCCTTATTTTCTGTATTTAATGACTCGGTCTCCAATTTTATAATCAACAGATTTTACATAGAAGTTCCTTGTCTTAACCATAGCGTCAATGGCCTTTTGGGCTACCCAAGAATCTGATGAGAACTGGAGTGTGTCCTTTTTGTAGACTCTTGACGGTTTGCCTTTATGGTAAACTATTTTCATTTGTTCCCATACGCCATCCTCATCATAAGTAACAATCTCTCGCTGCTCTGGTAATATCTCGCTTTCATTATTAATCGAGTTATACGGTGGGTAGTCTATCAGATGCAATGAGTTATTCTTTATGGCGTAAACGTAAAAGTGATTTCCTCCATGTCCTCTGTAGTCATCCGAGACTAGTAGTTCTTGTTTCCCATCAAAGTCCAAATCGTAAAACTGAAAAGACGTATGATATCCTAAAGGATTAGTGTTACTATAATATGGGTTGTCTACCTCTGGCGATATGTATTTGAATACATAATGCTCCCCATCTTTCCAATGAATGTTACCACCAGTTGTACTGTAACATGTATAGTCGTCGGAAAGAAATCTGAATGCCACCTCACCATTCTTGACAAAGTCCATTTCTACTTTTCCCCATTCTCCATCTTCCGCACAAGGGTAAAAACTACCAGATACAGTATAACCATTAACATTCTTGTCATACTCAAAGGAGACTTTGAGAGTCGTTTCTGTTCGCTCTTCATTGCATGAATTATTACTTACTTCTGTGCTAACACCAGTAGAGGAAACGCTCTTCGTATCTTCGTCTTTAGAAGTGCTGTTGTGGCATGAGATAAGCAAGGATGCTACAACGATGATTGATGTGGCATTATATTTCATTATAGTTCCTTGTTTAATATGGTGATAATAGTATCTGCATCTCCTTCGGTGATTCCGACTTCTGGATTGGTTTGAACGAAATGAGACTGTTGCTCAGGTAGCATATTGTCCATATCGTCGATGATTGCGTAGCTACTTACTCGTTTTGCGTGTTTCATTAGCCACTCCTTTATCTCCTCACCTCTGATATGGAATAATTCTATGCTGTCAATATCAGCATTAAGCAACATCTCATCACTTACGGAGTTCGGAGTAATCCCGATGATTCTACCGGGAAGGTTTCTGTCTCTCCACATGTCTTCCATTTGGGATAGCCCCATACATTTCCATGATGATGAAATCACAATTTCGGCTCCCGTATCTTCCACAATTCGTTTCAGATTAGCAACCGAATTCGGGTCAAAGGCATATCCGTATTTGTCCTTCGGGGTGTTTCTGTCCATCTGGGTGTACCAGTACTTTGTGTTCAGAACACCGTCTATATCAAGAAAAAGAACCTTCATTTTTTCTATTATTATTCATCTTTATCTTCCTGGTAAATCTCTGGAAATAGATAGTATTTCTCAACAGCATTCTGATTACCATATGAGAACTCCCCTTCTCGTAATATGTTCTCCTTGCATGCCATCACCAAGAATTCATTGATGGCCTTGATGTCATCAGGATGCTTTTCTATATATGATAATATGGTACATGCGCATATATTGCGGAAATCATTATATATGATGTTGGGGATTTCAGAATCTTTAGATGCCCCCTTACTGGTTTGATACAAAACACGCCATTTTTGCCACAATTCGTTTAGATACAGAGAGTACTTTTGCTCTTTCATTAGTGACTCCATGATTGTTATAGCTGGATTTCGATAATCGTCCTCGTCCCATGATTCCAGGTCTGCTTCGTAAGCATGACCAAGCTCAATTGCATAGATACAGCGAGCATCAAAGTCTTTAGCGTTGCCATACTTCTTTTTCAGTACATCGACCATTTTGTCATTACCTCGTTTTTCCCTTAATTCATTCCATTCTGGTACACTTGAGCAGTGATTATACTCTTTCCAATACAGTTCTTCATTCAACTTGCCGAATGTACTAACATGGTATTTTTTAGACAGGTATGCATATAACTCATCTTTAGCCTTCCAAGGGTTATGCAATTCTTGGTTTACACTGTCTGGGCTCACAGATAGAAGATAGAGCATTTCCTTCTTATAAGCCAAAAGCTTAGACTTGACTTCAGGAGCTTTGACTTTTGTGACATCGATGCTTTTAATTGCTTTAATGACATCATCGAGATCAAACCCACGCATCTGCAAATCAAAATCTGTGATAATACTATTCATGACAGTGGCGGCATTGTATGCATCTGCCAGTCTTTTCAACTGGTCCGTCTTCAAGTCAGAAGGAGATACTCGCAACCACACGGCCCTATCTGATATTGTACAAAATTCCATATAATGACCAGATGGTTTATCCGCTATACTGTCAGCAGTGTTAGATACCACATTATCATTCGCATTTTGTGCTGACTGCTTATTTTGATTGCATGATATCAGCGCAAATACAAATATCACATATGTAAGATTCTTCATATTTTCTATCTTAACAAATTGAAAACATTTAAATAGTCAATCCTTTCTTCTTCTAGCATAGTCTGCTGTCTACCAGAAATACGAGGGTCTTTGCCGCAAATTAAAGCACAAGTGGCTGGCTTTACTGAATTATATCCTTTAGCTTTTATGACCTCGACAATCTGCCAATAGCCTTTTTCTTTGCTATCAAATCTGCAAAAACTGCCATCTTTCTCATACCATCCGCAATCGACATTGTTTACATAATACCAGACCTTGGAATGATAACCGGTATCTTTCCCTCCCTGTGACCTAAAGTCAAATTTGTCGGCATAGTCTATGAGTGAGCTTCCCCACACGAACAGCTCTTCTCTAAAAAAGGCATCGAAATCTAAAATCTTGCCTTCTACACCCAACGCTTTCGCCATTTCTGTAATAGCCTCACCCACTCTAAAAGAATTCCCTCCAATTCGTATTTTCAGGTATTTCGTCAAAAGGAGTCGTTTCAACATGGCAGCATATTGTTTGCTATCACCAAATGATCGGCGGGTGAATTTATCTTCATCGTACAAAGCAAGTTCCTCCCCCTTATTATCATGCTTTTCAATGAAGAAAATGATTGTTTCATCCAAGTTATTCTCGTCTATGCTCTGCACATATTCTCTGTATTCTTCATCATAGTCATAATGCATATCGACACCATTATCCTCCAATGTTTTTGCCATTCTTATCATCAAGGCTTTGTTAATCATCCAACTATACATATAGTAATGATTGTGGTCGGAAGATTCTTTTTTGAAGAGGAAGTCGAAACTATCCATTCTTGAAATACAGCTACGTAACCAGCTAAGGTTGAATTTGTCTTTATATTCGTCGAGATTCAGTCTCTCCTTATGTTCGTATAAATTTTCTAACAACTCGTCGTTCTTCTGAGGGAGTCCAAAGCGCTCATGCCAAAAATCAAGCATCGCATTGTTCTTTTCGATGAAGCATCTGTATGGCTCCTTCGAAAATATATAGCTATAGCACAAATTGATGACGTAGAGCGGATATCTTTGCTTTGTCTCGTTAATGTCGTTGGACAAGAGACAATCCTCATCAAAAATCTCCATAGAAATAAGGTACTTCAACTTTTCAAGGTTGAGGTAAAGAACCGCCATTTCAAGTTCCTCGCGATAGGTGAGGGATTCTATTATTGTTTTTTCCATATTTCTGTTATCTGTTAATGTTTATTTCAACAAGCTTGTCCCGATCATCAGGGAGAAGTTTTGAGAATTTATCCAGTGTGCCTTTGGGTATTTCAATGCGTTCCAAAGATTCGCAGAATTTGAAAACCCCTTCACCGATGGTTCTTACACTATTAGGTATATATATGGACTTCATCGCTTTGCAGCCACTGAAAGCGAACCGCTCAATCTTCCTTACGCTCTTAGGAACAGAAACATCTGTCAAGGCAATACACCAATAGAAAGTAAAGTCCCTGATAACAGTTACACCTTCGGGGATGTTTATCCTGGTGAGAGCCATACAGAATGAGAAGGCACTGCGCCCAATCTCCGTTACTGATGAAGGGAGGAGCATGGTTTCAATAGACCAACAGTAATTGAAGGCATATTCGCCAATGGCCACTAGATTCAAAGGCAATTTGACAGACTGAAGTTTCTTGCAGTGCCAGAAAACCTCATTGCCAATTACTTTCAGGCTCTTAGGCAAAGATACACGTCTAAGAGGAGAGCATTTGTAGAATGCCCTGTCACAAATGACTGTAACACCATCAGGAACTTGAAACTTTTTCTCGTTTACTACACGCCACAAGCTCTGCCCATTGTCACTATAGAGTGCACCATCTTCTCCCTTACAGATGACGAATGGTTCACCAGTAATCTTCCTTCGTTTCAAGACATCGTAGACGTGAGCATCCCTAAGGTTGAATGCCTCGCTATTATTGATCTTTCTTATCTGTTTATCCATATTCTTTTAGTTTTCAGCAAAGATACGACATGGATGCGAAACCTATGTTCGTTTTGTTAGATAGCTTTTTCTGAAAAAGTCTTTTTCTTCTTTAAATATTTAATAGACTTAATGCACTCCTACGAGTTTATCTTTATATTGTCCCAGTATAATCTTAAATTTTTCAATTGAACTATTAGGTACAAATATTTTTTTTAGATTCTCACAACCTTCAAAGACTTTATCGCCAATTTCTTCTATCGAGGAAAGTAAATTTATAGAACTTAATTTACTACAACCTTTAAAAGCACCATCGCCTATCTTCTTTATTGAGTTAGGTATTATGATCTCGGTTAAAGATGAACAATTATAGAAAGACCATGACGGTATTTCTTTCAAGGAAGAGGAAAGAACAATCCTTTTCAAAGACTTGCAAGAGTAAAAATTATCAGTTCCCATTTCTACTAAAGAATTGGGTAAGACAATTTCTCGTAGATTGTAACAGCACTGAAATCCACATCCACCAATAATCTTTAAATTTGGCGGAAACTTAATGCATTCAATTTGGCTATTGTTAGAGAAAGCATTATCACAAATCACTTTAATTGTATCAGGTAAAAGAACTCTATCTGTTTTATCTGACGTTTTGTACTTGAACAATCTCTTTTGATCTTTACTCATTACAAAACATCCTTCTGTAACAGACAATAGTTCTTGTGCTCTATTAATTCCTGTTGACAAATAATCATCACATGAAGCAAGACCATAGTCACATATCAATTGTGCACAACGAGACAATTGAGTTTTGAAAAGTGATAATCTTTTTTGTTCATTTGTCAATTCTTCAATCTCATCTTCAATTATATTTCTTCTTTTGTATATTGCATCAAATTCTGGATGAAGCTTGACATAATCTTCAAACGCATTTGTACTATCTCGATTTCTTGCCTTAAATATATTATAATCCCTAAAATATTGGAAGTTTATCTTTTTATAGGCACTGAATTCTGCATGTAAACTATCGATCTTATTCGATAAAGAATTTATCTTATTGGATAAGGCTATAATTGCATTATGAAGTATTGGAAAAAACACCTTATTTATACGTTCAATTTCATGAATAATTGAGTTTATTTCCGAATATAAATTACATAGTTTAATTAAATTAGGGATCAGTAGCAATGAACCTGATATTTTCTCTGCCTGAAAAACAATTGTCATTTCATGCTTGTAAATTTTATATCCCGCGATTTCTTCTTTGGTGATGTTTCGTACTGCGTACAAGGAACTATCATCAAGATCGGATTTAATTAACTTGTCTATTACAGAATGGGGAGAGTTTAATATTTCTTCTAATCCAACCACCATCTCATTGGTTCCATCTATTATCCATTTTTTGACGAAAGCGGCTTCATCGACGGCAGCCCAATTTGCCTGATCAACAACAAAGGTCAAAGCAGGCTTCCAATTGTGACGTTCTGGCTTGAAAGATTCTGTACAATCAATTAAATCATACATATTTGCGTAGTAATACTGTACGAGTTTTGGATACGACAGTATCTCAACACCTTTATATATTAATGTGATGTGAAAATATGCGCTTCTTCCATAACAAAAATTGGACTTGAAGTTTACTTCCACATTTTTATTAATCGAATAATTGAATTTTGTCCATCCTATAAATTCTGTGGAATACATCACATTTGCTTCATCAGCTTTGATTTTGTTTAATGCTGTGTAAAACTCAAATGCTCGTATATATCTTATTGATTTGTTAACAAAAGAGTTTCTAATTTCCGTAATACGGTTATTTACCCTTTCTTCGGCTTCATTTTATATTTTTTCTATAGCTTCTTGATAATGATTATCTTCAATTTTGCCTTCATTTTTCTCTTTATTTAACTTCTCGTTCTCTTTTTCTATATAATCTATCCTGACTTGATTAATCTCAGCATCATATTCCTCTTGTGAATAAATCTTTGGGTAGTCCGCTGAATCAACAAAAGCCGCACTATAATCATATGGTAAACAAAAACTATATCCTCTTGGCTTTCCTGTAAAGATATAAGAAAATGTATTTTGTATCTCTATCAACAAAAGACTGTCTTCGTTTAATGCTTTTTTTATAAGTGATATAAGATATTCGTATTTTTTGTCAATATCTATCTCAATATATTCAAGATTCGATCCATTCAAGTAAACAACTGGAATGAAATCTTCGTTAACTTCTTTCTTGCCTTTTATATTCATAATAGATAACTTAAATTTAAAACAGAACGTTATTATTAGCAATAGACATAGACTGAATAAGCTTATTATAATCATCTTTATTTGAGAGAACAATAAGCGGCCCAATATTGATAGATGATGTTTTTTTCAAACCTATCATTTGTGCTAATCCATCCTTTCCTTTCTCTGCAATCAAGCGGTTGGCGCCAAATGATTCTGATTGATATTCTGCCGATGATGGAAAATGAATAACACCAATGGGCCGCCCCAGTTTGGCAAATTTAGCCAAGGTATATTTGGAACCACCATCAATCTTACTTTGAACAAGAATAAGACCGTGAGACAGACCTGCCTGGATTCGGCTCGCCTTACTTCCTGAGTACATATCCTCTTTTTGTCGTGGATAATATTCTGAAATAATAAGACCACCAGCCTCTAAAACATCATTGATTACTTGAATATGGTGAGAAGAACAAGTTTCATTATAGCAAAGCCCACCTGAGATTATTCCGACGACATTGGACAATACCTTACTTCCAACATAAATCGAATGCTCGTCTATGCCTTCTACAAGACCATTGCATATAGAGAAATAATCTGCGAAATAACTCCCAACTCGTTCTGCAATTTTGTTCCCTAACTCGGAACTATGTCTTGTTCCTATTATGGCTATAACATGATTCAGGAGGGACAAATTCCCCTTTATAAATAGGACACTTGGAGGGTCACCAATTTCTTTCAATTGTGAAGGGTATTCTGCGTCAATAATACTAACCATCTTTATGTCATTATCCTTACAGTCTGACATAATCTCATCAGCAGTCTTGGCATAACTAACAAGGTTATCTAATTCTTCTGGTTTTGATTCCTTGACTATTTGATCGCAAGAGCTATCATTTATCAGTCTATGACAGTTCTTCTTTATAAAGGCAGGGCCAATACCCTTAACCATTGACAAAATTAAAATATTCTTTATATCCATATTTGTTCTATTTAATTCTGATCAGGTATGTCTTGAATATAACCACAACCGTCACCTCTATATTCTGGCGGTGTGCATGAGTAGAATCTATGTCCGTCTGTTCTCCGAATCTTTATCAACATTGGCTTTCCACATCTTGGACATATCATGCCATTATTTACGGATAATGTCATTTGGAACATTGCGATGAACAGAACGTTTCTTGCGCCCTTTTCTTTTAGTTTCCTAATTACATGCCATGCAGTTGCTGCTGTTGTCAATTGATCATCAAGGACGATGATGTTCTTTCCAGAAAGGGATAATGCCGTCTGTTGTTCTTGTCCAAACATATCAATAGAAGTTACAAATGGACATTCTACAGATAGATAATTCTGTAAGAACGCCTGTCTATCACTATACAGGTTTTGTTCACGTAATGAGCCATGTACATTATCTGCCCACTTCAGTAATTGAACTTTCGGGACTGATGTCTCTACCGAATCAAAGATCTCCTTCATTTTATTAGGCGGGGTAGTAGACCTTTTATCCGTTAGGTAGGTGAAATAATCCCAACCCTGAGAAATCAATGTTGGCTGATTTATGTAGTTGGAAATGCCGTCAGCAAGAGTTCTTATGAATTCTTGCGTTCGTTGTGGGTTAGACATTATATAATATTTGTCTGCTCTGGCGTACTTGTCACAAGCGCCCTGTTCTTGGCGAGCTAAACAACGTATACAAACATAAGAACCATCTCCATATCGGTTGTCGTTTAATTTTACAGCTCTATATGAAGTGGAATTTGCAAATTTAGCTTCGATAGAATATAAATTTGCCAAGGGAGCATCTATTATTCTCTCCATCTCGTCAAATGTCTTGGCAGCAAATGTGGGGCCATATTTCTTGCTCAGCATCTCATCTCCAATTCCATCGCGCTCGTCCTTTATCTCCTCAGTGATCTGGTATGGCAAAAACCAGATAGTCATTGCGCCAATTTGCCGTCCCAATTCTATGTCCAACCTGGTGTCACCTATGACGAAACAATCTCCATTGTCAAGTTCTTGCTTGTAATTTGGATGGGATTCTAAGTATTGATACAGTTTAGAAGTATTAGGCTTATCAGCTAACGAAACGCATTCAACTCCTAACATCCTACAGATAGGATTGACATAGCGATAATGTGAGTCCGAGACTACAACAATATTATCTCCTTTCGCTTTCCTGGAACTTAGAAACTCTCTGGCCCCATTAAAAACAGGTAGTTGGGCAAGATAATTGTCTATTATACAATCTTCTTGTCCATCCTTATACGGTTTCCATGTTGGATGCACCGTATTGATAAGTGTTCCGTCGAGGTCGATAAGTATCAGCATCCTATAACTAAAAGTATTTTCTTCTTATTTATTTGCATAAAGTGAAAGGAGAAACTATCTTGATTATTTATCTGAAGATTAAGATTTTAACACCTCCCAATTCAAAGCGTTTATTTCTTCGTCATCATGTTCGTATAGATAATTAGCATACCATAAAATGATATTACATAGCTCCATAACCATCCCGCGAAGCAGGTAGGGTGCATTGCCAATTTTTTCCAGAAAAGCAGATGTTTGTCGAGAGTTCTTTTGTTGTTCTTCGTTTGCCCCCTTGTTTTCCGCATGTTCGTTGGCAGCAGATATTTCTATCAGCCGCTGAAAACTATCTTTTAGGACATTAGGCAAAATGTTCCTAGAACTTTTAATGATAATGTTTTCACCCTTCTTTATATCCAGACCAGCAATAATCATACTGCACCACGTGTTGTTAATTCCACCTCTTTTATCAACAAGGATGTCATGCATAATTAAATTTTGTCCTTGTTTCTTATTTGGGAGAAGGCCATGTTGTGCCATAGATTGGAATATCAGCTCGATACACTTTCTTACTTTGGTCATCTTGTCATTATATTCCTTGCCAGAATAGTTTATTGAATGAATTGGCAACAGCAATTCTTCCATATATATTTCTAAGTCATCATCCAACTCGGCATTTTTGATTGCCTTAAAAACATCTGGATAGTAAACAAGACGGATTTGCATTTCTGGAGAGACTCTTGCGTGATATGGGATTCTATGGAAAAGCATATCACGGTCAGTAGTTTTACTATAGTACTTCTTCTGTTTCCAGTCACCATCCCATTCCTCGCGGCTGTCAATTATCAGATCATTAAGTTCTTCTTCGCTGCCACCCGAAAGAACATACCAGGGAAGTATTCTGTGATGATTGGCACAGATTGTATCTATCGCGTGGATTGCTTGAGTAAGGAATACTGCAGCATTATCATGGCTGTCATGTTTGTATTTACATTTTGCATCCAGTACAATGGCAGCCCAACGTTTAAAATCTGAGACTAAGGCCTTTTCGGCATCTTCCCAGCAACTAAACGGAACCAATTGAATGCCATATTGAGCAGCTTCAAGCGGATAAGTAAGTGTAATCTGGGGATCGTCTTCTACCCACAATACCTGAATTAAATTCTCGTTCATTTTTTTCTTTTTTATTGTGAGGCAGACGAATCTGCCTCAGATGAAACTTTAGTAAATACTAGCCAAAGGCATAGACAACACATATGTGACGGTGAATTTCTTGTCCGGTGTCGAAATAACCCGGATATCACCTCCAAACTTGTGCATGATCTCTGCCATCTCACCACCACCAATACCGGCATGACCTCTCTGGTTCAAAGCCGTTGTGTAGCCGTATTCCAACACTAAATCAGTGTTTAGATCAGATGGGAGGGGCGCTCCATTATTTGCAACCTTAATGAGCATGTTAAGCCCATCAGTTGTCCAGCTCGTTTGAATCACATAGTCCTGTCGGCTTTTATCAGTAAAGCCATGCTCTCGCGCATTGGATACTATATTGTCGAATACCTGTTGTAGAGCCTTCCTTGGGAACCAAGCAGTATTCATCGACTCGCCTTCGTGAAAAACCAATTTTCCTGTCTTTTTATCAAAGACATCCTTCTCGAAATAATTGGTTTCGAAAAAGGCCCACATATGGTCGAAACGGAATTCTGTTCCAGTATGGTGCTTTTCGTAGTCCTCAATGAACTGCTGGGGTTCTATGGCTTCGCAAGCTCCCCAATCTTGATCATCCGTCAGGTGATTTACTCGTTCACTGATAACTTCAAGATTCGAATGGAGAATACCCATTGCATCTGCAACAGTCATCGGACTAACTGGAGACAATTGTTCGTCCGCTTTAAGAACTCCCTTATGTTCGCTCATGCAATGTTCCAATGTACGGAACAAACTGTCAAAAGCCGAGATGTTCTGGGACAGAGCATGCTTACGGAGTCGAATGGCATGCTTAAAACCCTTCTCCTGAAGAACTATAAAGTGCTCCTGAGCTGCATAGTCTTTTAAAATGGCGTTCTGAACAATTTTTTGTTGCTCATGCTCTGAGTGTAACTCCATAAGTGTGTATTCACTCCAATGGGAAGCTAGTCTTGCAGAGATACCTTTACCGAATACGAGCCTGGTTAACTGCTCGCTTACATAGTTGCTGAAAAGCATACAAGCAAGATACTTAACATCGACTCCCTCTATAGGCTTTAAAGCATAGAGATTGCGGGGGACCAGGAAAGACGAACTATCTGCTGTATATCCTATGGCGATGTTTTGTTCTGAAACCGCCATAATTACTGCAGGGCCTTCTACCCTATAGTATCGTCTCATACGATCAAGATTAACACAGGCCAAATCCTCCACCTTGAAGGCTCCTTTAGTGAAAACGTTTGAAAGATGGTTAACTGTAACCACTTTTTCTGAAGGACTGCATTCGTCGGAAAGAACGAAGTCTTCTGCCACTTTTACAATCTGACTCAAAGATGATCCGGTATTAGGCCGTAGATAATAAACTGGCAACAACATGTTTTCGTTGACCATTTCGTATGAATAGCGACGGATGATAGGACAATCCTCACGTTCTGGCAAATCTGCCATCTTAACCTCTTTCTGGAAGGCATCAACATCAATGACTCTCTCATCACTTCTTTTTGAAAGACCAGAAGCATCGCACATTACGAGAGAATCGTGAACCCTCTTGACACAATGAAGAAGTATGTTACCAGAAGGTAACTGAATGACTTCCTGCAATGTTTTACTTTCCACAATCTGGCTTCGTAAAGAAGATGTTTCCTCGCTCAGAGCAGCATCTTTCGAAATACAAAGAAGGAGGTCTCCACCGTCTTTGACAATCCGAAGAAAATCGCCGATACATGTTTGAATATCGCTTTTTGAACTGCTAAAGTCAGCGATAACAGCATTAAACTGCCCATCCTCAAAATCAGCCAGAGAAGATTCTTCGGAGTCACTGAACTTATGAGACTGAATACTCAATCCACAGGCCAATGCTCTGATTGCAGCATTCGCAAACCCATAACCAACTGTTAGTTCACAATTATTCAACCCGACGAATTCTCTTCCTTTATCAGAATGAGGAATTAAAATCTTGCCTGATGTGTTTTCGAGCAAATATGGAACAAGACAACTCCACTCAGTGGGTATGTCGTATGTCCATGACAATTCAAGAGACGTATTAAAATGCTCAAAAGCATAGTCCACAAACTCATCGAAATGATCGACAAGATATTGCTCCTCATCCTCATTCAACAAACCTTTGGTGTAGTATGAGGATGCTCGTGAATAATTCTTTTTCACATCTAAGTTCGCGTCTTTACCAGCACAAAGCTCATAGATGCGGGCGATAAGCTGCTCTCCAAACTGTAAACGATCAATGTCGTCTGGAATATAAAAACCGGAGTTTTCTTTGCATTCCTTCTCGATTGCCTTTACGCGATCGGTATTTGATGCAAGGGTTTCGTACTTGGCCACGATGGCCTCTACCTGACTGTACTGCTGTGTACGCATGTTTGTTCGTTTTTTGGTTCTACTTTTATTTTCCGCTGCAAAGGTACACTCCTAATGCGAACTCGACGTTCGTAGTTGAGAATATTTTTTGTTCATCTCATTAATTCGAATAAATACATCATCTGCAACGGTTCCATCGGATTGGAGAACAATAAGTTCCTTACCAAACGAGCAGAGTTCGCGAATGAGCTCGAAGTTGTTAATACAATCTAGCGTAAAAAACATGCCATCTTGTAACTGTGGGTATTCTTTATGCAATTTTTGTTCTTCTTCACCTTTTATCGGAGTAAAGCTGCCATGTATAGGCTTCGTAATGACATAACCCTTCGAAACGTCGCTAACCCAACATAGAATATGCTCAACTGGTTTGTCCTCATAAAGGGTCACTCCCACAATATCCTCAAAATGCTCTGAGAGATCAACTGGACATTCTAAATATTTCCTCTCTGGTAATGGTTCAACGTCATCGATTCTATCTAATGCAAAATTTAGAATCTTCTTGCTTCCATCAGTGGAACCCATAAGGAACCAACGGTCATTGTACTGTTTCAGTAAATAAGGATAGAACTCAATGCACCTGACTGTGGGGTCAGAAAAAGTGTGGTACGATAGACGGATGACTACCTTGTTCGAAATCATGTCGAACAAAGTACCAAGAAGGTTGGAGTTAACCAGGTAAGGATTGTTACTAAAGCTGATAATCTGCCTACGCCGATTATAACCTAAACTTTGCTTGAACTTGTCCAACCATTCAAAGTTGTCAAGTCCATCGAACTGGCCTATAGTATTAAGAACCTCGCGTAACAAGTTACGTTCCTCCCGACTCATCTCTTGCTTAAATATGGAGAAAGATAAATTTTTGTAGGCAACACAGTTCTTGCCGTTCCACTTGAAACGTTTAATAGGTGCATTGAAAGGGGCTTCTTGCAAATACACGATGTCTTTTTCTATACAACGTCGTGTTACTTCAGGAAACCCTTCATCATAAAGTATGTTGTTAACCTTAGATGTCAAATCATTGATATCATAATAATGATGACGATCAGACAAGAGCATATCCAGATGCTTGTATCTTATAAGCGCGTTCTTATTTGTTGCCATATCTTTTCTTTTTTTCTGCAAAGGTATATCGCCTTTGCGAACTCTTTATTCGTAAGATGAAAATAGTCTATAATTCCTGCGAAAGAATGAAATTCTTATACTCTCTAACGAGTAACTCTTTAATATCAACTTCTAATAAATCAGCTATCTTTAGCAGGCTGGCTATATCTGGCTGTGAGGAGTTTGTGCACCATTTAGAAACAGTGGAGGGTTTGACCCCCATTTGCTCTGCAAGCCACTTGTTGGTGCGCTTCTTCTCTACCAACACGACTTTAATACGATTTATATCTTCCATGTCATTCGGTTTTATGGCTCAAAGGTAGTGAAAATAAATCACTTTTACGAAAGGAAATCGTTTTAACCGACATCTTCCTCTCATTTTTATACTTTTTTACGAGTTTTGCTAAGTTAGAATAGAATTTATGCCAAAATTGGCAAAAATGCAGGTTAGTGTGATTGTGCCACTAATGGCACAATTTATTGGGCGTAACCATCGATCTGGCTGCAAGCGAAATTACATACCATAGTGGTGAGTTTATAGTCCGTGATTCCGTTCGTTTTCACTTTCACAACCTGTACAGAATGGGGCTTTATATTTTGTCGGATAAGCAGAACCTTTGGGACTGGTTGAAGAATTCTGAAATATTTCCGTTAAATACGATATAATTCTTCTTCCCCGTTGCCATTTTGAACTCTTGGATGTCATGAACTTCTTTTCCTCACGATAGATGAAGGTGTCAACCCTTTGGGCGGGGTCATACTTGTACTCTCTGCCAGAGAAAGTGCAGATGGCACGGAGAAATACTGAAAAGGAAATGTGTGGTTCAAGATGATGAGAACGGATGAGTGCAGCCTTGATATAGGCAGTTTCATATTCGTGTTCCATGTCGTCGAGAGCCGTCAGAATCGCCTCTTTCAACGCTTGCTTGTCATCGGTAATAAGAATGTCATCAATGCCCTGCTCTTCTTGCATAAAGGTTCTGCGCCCGTGTTTACCTTTCGTATTGCCGAGGGTGTTATTCATGGCTTGCTTCAATTCTGCGTCTTCCACATCTTTAATCTGCTTTGTCCATTCTACTTTCTTGTCAAGTGCATTCGTTATGCTTGTTACCATAAGCTTTTCAACTACCGCCTTCACACTTTCACGTATGTAGGAAATTTGTTTGGCTCCCAGACTGACCTTGCTCAGTGCCATTGCGCTCCTGGGTAGCCCGTGGTCATAGCAGATATAATACAATGTGCACATCAACAGAGAATTGCTGCCATCATGGATTTGGTCGCGGAGTTTGATGAAAATCTCTGGTAACGCATGTATGGCAGATAGCATGATTCTCTTTGACAGAGTCGCAAGTTCATCAGCGGAATGCCCTTTTCCAAAAGTGAATACTGCCATCTGGACAAAAGACGGTAGTGACTCCCAAAACTCCTGAGCGGTAACGGAAGGAACATAGAAATGCTCGTCATCTTCCTCGCTCTGGTCCTTTTCCGATAAGCTAAATTCTCTAATCAAGAACTGATCTGCCTGGTCTGGAGCATCTTTATCCCCTACTGTCTCAGTGTACACTCCAAACCTCAGATAGCCTTTCAATCCCATCAATTCATCAACGACTCGGCTGGCAGCAGCAGCCCTTTCATCAGCAGACAGAATCTCTTCCGAATCGGGTGCAAGCATTTTTCGGCATTCTATAAGGACATATGTTGGCACAAAGCCTGCCGCCATCTTGAAGATACGTTCAAGACTGCTGAAATTATTGCGCTCAACTTTCATCATATCCAATGAGAAACGAGAGTATTCATCCGGATGCTCCTGCTTCCATGAATACACTCTGTCCATTGCCTCTCTCATAGCATGCTTTTGGATATCTTCAAAGGGTCTCATCTGAAAAATATGATTGTGAATAATACAATATCGTGTTACTTATTTGCCAATAGTTTGAGAAGCATTTCGGTTTTCTGCTCCTCTGTCATGTTCTTAATGTCTTCCTCGGTCACTTTGGGTTCCAAGTCTAACAACTTGTTGTTGTACTCGAACATTGTTTCCAGCGGATATTGGGCAATGTATCTTTCCGTAATGGTCTTGTCGGTCGCATGCCCCATGCTCTGTGAAATATATCTATCCTCCACTTTGGCATGGGTTAAGTTTGTTCCGTAAGAATGCCTGCACCATGTTCCCGATGGACGAACTTCCCAATGCAAGACATCCTCACAGATTTTAATGACACGGTCTTGCACATTTGAGTTTTCCTGAGAGATTCGCTTGCGTTTGTCAGCCTTATGTGTAGCACCTTGCAGAATATCCGGGAACACGAAACCATTGAGGACAGGTTCTGCTGCTATCTCATCAAGAACTCTCTGTAACGGTTCTATGATAGGGATTATTACTTCACCGCCACCTTCTGTGCGATTTCTGGTTTTCACTCGTTTGAATTTAAATGCCTTTCGCCCTGTGTCGAAATAGAATTGTGAATACTTCAGTTCGCCCGCATCTGCCATGTTGAAACCGTTGCACAGGTATTGGGCAAGGAACAATCCCAGTGAGTAATGAGCTTTTTCTGCATAGCCTTTCTTCCATGTGTCAGGATAGCGCTTCTCTACGAACACCCGATATAGTTCTGTCATCTGCTGGACATTCAGGTAGTGGTCCTTCCTTGTGTCGCCGACAGGTATTGCTACGAGCTTCTTTTTCTTGACATTCGAAAATGGATATTCTTGGTTGGTAAGATAGCCACGTGACACACATTCATTCCAGACAGCACGGCAGTTTCGGAGATAAAGGCCTCTTGTTGCCTCACGTATTTGACCTATCAACTCACCGTTCTCGTTCAGTACACCATTTTGCATCCCATTACTCCAGTATTCAATATCTTCTTTCCCTATCTTAAATCCAGTAATCGGCCTGTCCCAAAGAATCCTTTGGAAAGACTTCATGGCGCACTCATATGACTCGGCTGTGGTGTATTGCTCTCCATTGTTGTTAGTCCGAAAGAAATTAATCCTGTCTTGCCACACGCTAAAGAAGGAGGCTTCCTTGGAGGTGTCAACACCCGTAATGGCTGCCTTTATTTTATCGAGCGTCAGACTATTCCCAAGACGCTCAATCAGCTCCACTTGCGCCTCAAAGATAGCATCAAATTCCAATTTCTTTTCGTAGAGTTCTGAGCGGACAGCCTTGGCGCTGAGATTACATACCTTCGCAAAATCTTCCTCCGTGAACTCTCCGGCCACGAAGTTGTACCACGACTTTCTGTCTATGGTATAGCGCATTACGACGGGAAACGTGTTCTTGTCTTTCTTCGGATGACGCTTGTCAAGGATGAGCGCATAGGTGCAATTTCCGAATCGTGCGTTCTTGTAGGTTGTGTCTAATTTCTTTGCCATTTTTGGTCAATAGTTTGGAGGTCTCAACTTCACTTTTTCTCTATTTTGGGAAAACAATGGGAAAACAAAGTCTCTCATTTTCTCCCGAAATCCCGTGTTTTCCGATGTTTTTCGGGAAAACAATGGGAAAACAGAGGCGTTTTGATACGGGGTTTTATGGGGTATCATAAACTGCTGCAAAGATAGTAACTATTTGGTAATCAGCCAAACTTCTGATATTAAAAAATCACAAAATATCATTCTGCCTTACTCATAATCTGGAGGTCATAGGTTCAAGCCCTATCTGGTCCACAAAAGGAAATCGGCAACTCAGAGCATATATCTGGCTTGCTGATTTTCTTTTTGCAAACAATTTGCGAACATCACGATATCCACCAACACACGTGATTGCCATATTTTACAATCTTATACCATCAATCAACGCCCTATTTTCCAATCTTCCTTGTGAAAAAGATTTGAGGTATTAAACTTTTTAATTGGTAAAGTTCGAGATTATGATTTAAAATCGCTGTCTTTTCATCCAAATTTAAGCGACATCCGAAATTGTTCCACAGCTTATCAACAACACATTGTCTTATCTGAAAAGCAACATCATTCGGAAATTCGTGGTAAAGCTGCCAGATCGGGCAGAAAGCCTCCGCTACTACAACTATCCCATACCTGCTCTGGAAGAAGCTATAACCAATTCGTGGTATCACAGAGATTATACCCAATATGAGCCCGTAACTATAACGATTGAACCGAAAGGCATAACTATTACAAGTATTCCGGGCCCGGACAGATCAATCTCTTCGGAGGCTATCAAAAGAGGGCAGATGTTTCGCTCACGCCGCTATCGGAACCGGCGTTTAGGAGATTTCCTTAAAGAGCTGGATCTGACAGAGGGCCGCTCTACCGGCATTCCCACTATTCAATCAGCATTAAGGGATAATGGTTCTCCCAAGGCCAAATTTCTGACCGATGACATCCGCAGCTTCACCGAGGTGTTTATTCCCGTACATGCAAGTATAAGTAAATCTCCTGTCGCTACAGAAAGGGCCACAACCGAAGAAGTCGCCCCGAGTACTCCAAATGAGCCCAAAAATGAGCCTCAAACAATATCAGAACGTCAGAAAATATACTAAGGCCATTGTTTGAGCATCAATACAAGCACGAATTGCTCAATAATTTGTTCTTTCATCCGTATACCAAGATAGAGTTTATGCAAAACGACTTGAGGGTACATAGGGTGACAGCAGCCCGATACCTGGATAGAATAGTAGAAACTGGCATATTAAGGAAGGTGAAGATAGGCCGTGAAAACTATTACATAAACGAGGAACTAATGAAACTCTTCTCAGAAGTAAATACTAATAATGGCCAACCAATAAGTACTATCGAGTCAAAATGAAATCTCATTTCTTTATCGGGATATGTCAACAAAAACGGCTTTTCGTTGACACGTTCTTCGGAATATGTCAACAAAAACGGCTTTTCGTTGACACGTTTTTCGGAACAGGGCAGCGAAAATACAAATAATAGTGGCTGGTCGGGGAAAATCAGGAGCGCACCGGGGCACGCCCAAGCGTTCATCGCGAAAGAATATGTCGCTTACGGACACATGGCATTCCCGCGCTCAGAGCATACTGTCCGCCACATCCCGGCCGCCCCGTACTTACAGCCCATTGCCGGAGCTGCTGGTCGTACCCAGGTGACGATTAAGTTTCACCCGCTCCCGAAGCCCGTTGGGGAAGATGAACGACAAAGTCTGATCGTCCCATCTGGGGTTGGCCTTATGAATGATGCGATGGTATGTGGGTGAGAGAATTATGATATTAGACGTGTCGTTGTTCAGCGATTCTGTGAACGGGATAATGTGGTGGGCTTCTACCACAAGGGCATCATATTCTTCTCCTGTCCTCTCGCCCGTCATCTGACAGCGATAGTCGTACAGTCGTTTCAGCGAGTCGCCTATGGACCTGTCAAGCCGCCTTATTTTCTGTATTCCGGCCTTGGTAGTGATGGCGGCATCCGGGTCTTCCTTCGGTGTGAATGTCTCGAAATTGAGTTCATCCATTTTCTTCGCTTCCGGCTTTACCGCATCCATAATCTCTTTGGTGACGCAGTCGGCAACAAAGACATCCGGAATGTCCGAAGCGCTGACGGCCAGATACTCCTGCCGCTCTGTAGGGATACGGATCGTGACTTTCCTATTGACATTCGCGGGAGCGCTCTTCATCATTTCCACATATTCCCAGGTGGAATGGAAAATCTCTCTCAGTTTCCTGGCCAATGGGGAGTTCTCCCCGTATCGTATTTGTATAACATCGGCGTGGCCGGCATATTTTGTCTGGTCGAAGTCCTGGTTTTTGAGTTGTGCGTCGTACTCCCTGCCCTCCACGATCAACCTGATATTGCGTGTCTCGCCATGTCGGGGCATTCCTCCCGGCATGGCTTTCAGCAAGTCATGAAATTCCACAGGGATCTGGAATCCCTGCCTGAGTGCAGAGCGGTCTATCGTCTTTTGATACAGGAACATGATTATATATTATTATTGCCCTTTCGGGGATATTGTTATGAAATATGCATTCAGTTATGTCCATCGGGCGTTTGCGACGATCGGCTGCCGAACCTCCGGCAGTAGAGCTATCTTCCGATATAGCGAAACTTCTCCCGGCCCTCGTCTCAGCGCGGATCAGCGGGCAAGCACTGAATCATATTCATATTGTTTTAACAGAATAAAAGTAGCAATTATTGTTCAGTCGGCCAAAAGTAGCAATACAAATTCGCCGTATATCATCTGTTGCCTCCCCGGGAGTGATCTGACGTGACACATGGCACACCGCAAACGGTTTCAGGCTTCTTCATACCAGCTCCAACGGGTATTCCCTTTCAGGCATACGAGATATTTGCTTATAGCAAATACTTACGGTTACTCCCGGCGTATAGGCTTAACATACTATCTTTAGCCTCATCGTTTTATCGATCGGGAAGTGTGGATAAAATCAGTTCACCGATCATTTATTACCTCGACATCCGGCATTCTTGTCTTAAATTCCGGATCTATAATATGGCATTGTTCCTTAATTATACTCCTTCTGTGGATAGCAGGATAGAGACAATAATTTTCAAATTCTTCAAGATTTACATCTTCGACTTTTTGCCAATGAGGAAAAAGAAGTTTAATATAAGCAGTCGCAATTCTTTTTATTGCATTACTATCACGTACATCTGCTTTATTCTCAAAACATACTAGCTGGTCAAACAAAAGGCCGTAGGTATTCTGTGTTCTCATTGCATGAAGCACCTCTGAGAAATACTCTACATTGATTGTCCATCCTTTAAAGATCATACTCTTATCAACGCGAGGTAGTAGCCAACCTTCTATAAAGCAATGAAATCTATCAAGAAGGGCTGATTCCCGAAAGTTTTCGGGAAGATTGGCAAAATAAAATCTCGACTTAGGTTTTCTTTCTTCGTCAAGCGGGATATTTCCCATTAGCATGAGCCCACATTCGGATGAAAATTCATTATTGTCAATGGTTGTCTTGCCGCTTTCCAAATAGGACTTTAATGCAGCTTGTATTTCTGCTGGTTCCTGAAAAACAATAGTTTGGATCTCGTCAAAAACAGTAAAATCATGGTTTTTGATAATGCCATTCTGCTGTTTAGCCTTATCAAAGAATAATTTTGCCCGTGTTACCTTTCCGCCACTTACAAGCCATCCATATTTAGAAAGGTTGCCAAACACATAAGATTTACCTGTCCCCTTCGGAGCTAATTCAATGACATTAAGCCTAGGCTCAATAAATATGAGGAGCCTTGTAAGGAATTCCACCTTTTGCGTAAGCGATTGAAATCCTTCTGGGTCATACTCCATGGCAGAGAGAATTACATCTATCCACTCCGTTGTCGTAAAATTCTTACGAGCCTCTGCCAAGTACGAAAGATCCACAGAGCTATAAGGCTTGAAAGGTTTGTAGTCTACCATCTGAATATGGTTTTTATTTCCTTCTTCATCTGGTATTAATGCGAGTTTTACAATGCCCCATTTTTCTCCTTCAGAGAAATCGCCGCGGTGCTTTGAATAAATATATTCAGGTATCAGACCTTCTCTCTGTTTGATTCCATAGTCAGGAATAGAAAACTGACGCTCATTCTTAACAATGTCAATATAAACAACAAACCTAGCAAGGAGCATCACATCTTCTCCGGACTGTAAACGCTCTTTTACTGAACCTTGAGCGGACGGAATCACTTTATCTAAAAAAGCAGTCAAGCCTGCTTTGTCAATTTCCCCAGTTTGTATATTTAGATATCTTTTTAGGAGGAAATCTTTTACAAAAGAGGGAAGGTTACGACCCGCAAACAGGCTATTTGTTGAGCTTGGGTCTTTATATATAGACATAGCAGAGAAGTACTGCCTAATCTTGTTACAAATCTCTTGCTTCATGTTTTTTAATTAGAAATCAAATAAATCCTCTTCCTTTACTCCAGTGTTTACATCGACTTTAAAGACCCTATCAACGCAACCGACATTTAATATCACCTCTCTTACAGATTTGTCGAGTGCAATATCCGTACTCTCATACACATCACCATTTACATGATGCATCGGATATTTGGTGCCATTGTATATGATATACGGCTTATCCATTCCAGGAAGATTCTTTATTTCTACTTGGAAACGAGGATTAGCGCCGCTCAGTGTATATGTTAGTGGTATCGCATTCCAATTACATGCAGCTGGTGCACTTGATATAATAAAGATGGGAACTAGTGCTTCCTCTGGCGTACATCCACCATGAGCGCCTTGATTCAATGGAACTTTTCCACATAATGACTCATGCTTCAAAGCACATAGTGTAACCTTGTCATCAAGTCTCACATAGCTATCATCAGCAATATCTGAAGGCTTTTCCCGTACAGCTATACGACCATGATGATCACTCTCCACACCTGCCATATTCAGTCCATTACACAGCTGCGGAAGATAAGAAATGCCGTGATCAGAAATAATAGCAATCTTCTTACCTATATACATTTGAAGGATATTCTCTATGGTCTTTCTTACCAATTCTATTTCCTTGATTAGTGTATACGGACTAATGTTATTGGTTCTGTGAGCTAGGCTATCTAAGTCTCCTGATTTTTCTAACGTTGCACCTTTCGGCAATAAGCGTTGCAAGTCATTTTTATTGACTTCTGTTTTCGTAGGCAATTTAGCCCGAGCAATCTTTATCTCATTTAAAAATATCTGCTGATCCTTCTTTTCTGCTACAATCTCTTTAATAAGAGGAACCCAATCAACGCCTAGGCCATCTATCCAGTAAAAGACTTCAATATCTCCACGATCTTTCAACTCGGTATATGTGGTACTAAACTTATGATACCATGTATAGAACTCTGCTTCATTAGCGTTTTTCTCTTTAATAATAGATTCTACCTCTGGCCGATATTTATTGGAAATTTTTGCTCGTTTATAATCCGTAAAATAATTATCAAGCCATTCTGGCACGCTCTTAGCAACGCCAATCCCCTCCTCTACGTAGTAATATAAATCAGGGAAGAAAGGCTTAACATCTGAAGCGAGTATCTTTCCTTGACCAAGCCATGTGAGAGCAATTTCTTTTTCTTTTCTAGAGATTCCTGTAAAATAAGTCAATGCTGATGCAAAGCCCAATTTCGCAGGTAGAGCCTCTAAAACATTCGCGACCATGCTTTCAACGTTTTCAGGCAGCTGTACCTTTTGTTTTACTGCATATTTCAGACAATAATTCCGCTCTTGGATGTCCTCAGAACTAGATGGTAGTTGATATGCCATATTCTCTATCAACTCTGCGGTCCCATACTTGGTCGTTTCTCTTAGCATCTTGCATAGATAGCCACTATCGCCATTTTTATTCATATAATAGCGAGCTAATAACCATCGGTCGAATCCCTGAGGATAAGAAAACCAAATGCGGATGAAGTCTTTATAGTCTTCTACCTCATTTACGCCAAAATAGTCCTGAACGAACTTAGCAAAATTGAAGCCTTCAGAAAGATCTATGCATTTCGCCAATCTTTCCCAGTTATCTCCATCACTAGTTAGCGGCTGTAGGCCTCCAAAATATAGCTGAAGGCCTTGAACAAGAAATTGATAAGCATTGTTACAAGTAACATAACTAAATGCGTTGTCTGGCTGAGCGTACACAGCATTTGCATATATGGCGCGCGATTTACATATTATATTAGGTGTAGATTGTTTGCCTGTATCTTTCCAAATATCCAGCCATTCGCGTATGTTATTTACTATTGTATAATTACATTCTAATCCCTTTACGCCAAAGTCTTTGTTATCTGTTAGAATAAGACGATAGGTCAAATCTTTTTCTTCAGAAGGAAGCCGCCAAATAGTAATTTGACTGTCATTCTGAAAGGTATCCATCTTTCCCTCCAAGCCTACAATAGGAATATAGATCCTTTGCTGTTTTTTCGCAGCCTCCAGCTTGGCCTCTTTGGCCTTGATGGTGGTTATCAGCGCATCAAAAGATTTGATCGTGTCATTATTATAGAATCGAGCGAGCTCTGAGAATGGAGCTATTACACTGTCTTCAGGGCTTATCTTGTCTATATAGTCACATATCTGCACTGCTAATTCCACACTTGTTATGATACAGTCAGGATAATCAGCGTCAAGCCATTTGTCAACGCTCTCCACTTGCACGCCCCTGTCTAGCTGAAGGTACTCCACGAAATCATAGCAATCGCGGAAATTATCAAACAGCACAAAACGTATAGGATATCTATTACGTGTTGAGACCCCTACACCCGTGTCTAGCTTATCCTCTAGAACACGATTCTTTAGATGTTCGATGTCTATAAAAGATTCATACATACCTGAGCAATGTATCTATTATTAGTTCCTGTTCGTTTTCTATCATCTGCTCTAGGGCTTCTTGGAGATTTGACGAGTTTTTTACACGATCAATTGCTAATCTACGCTTATCTGACAAGTCTGATCCGTCTACGGGATCAATAGGCGTTGGAGGAATAGGAGGTTCGGGGGGAGTAGGTGGCACATAAGGTGGTTGGGGTATCTGAGAAATGCGCCAGTCTTTTAATTTATCCCTGACATCTTCCTCTTTCCAAAAGCCAACAGTGCTTTCTAGATGTTCATGAAGCCATTTCATAGCCTCATCTATTTCATTGTCTCGCAGATTTACAGACTCGACGCCTTTCATGAAATTATTGAAGCCTCTGCGATAGTTGTCTCTAGACTCTGCTAGGATGTTGCCTATATCCATCTTACTTTCGTCATATCCGTTTACGGTTGCGTCCAGCAAGCTAGGGTTCTTCATACTATCAGCCTCGCTTACTACCTTCATGACGTTTGTGACAAAATCTCTCAGATTGTCCGTCATGTCAGGATCATCTGTGTATTTCAGCGCCCACAAAGGATAGCCCTTAGCTTGGGCATATTCATGCAGTACAGCCCAGCGAGCGTCTTTCAAGCTACTTATATCAGAATATCCTTTCAGCTTATTCAGAGAGAAGATGCGGATCAGCATTTTGCATACCCTACCAGCTTCCTTGCTCTCGAAAATAAAATTTAGTTTATTGCTAGTCTTGCCTGATTCCCATGCGCGGAATACTTCTACGACATCTTCTACAAGGTGTTGAGCTGTACGCTGTTTCCCATTTGTATCAAAGATGACATTAATATACTTCCGCATAGCAAATGCCAGCATAGCCATAGGAGCATAGCTTTGGAATAATCCAAAAGGAGGTTTTGTCAAGCCTATTAATTTATCGCCAAGATTAAAGCTCTGGTTTCTGCTAGTATGTTTCCCGCCCAGCATATCATCAACGTAATCACAGACCCTCTTAAGTGGGTGTTCGGGACTAACGTCAGGTTTCCAATGTAGGTTTTCATCGACACTATCTTGTAATAGGAATTGAACATGACGTGCAGGGCCACCGCATTTGTCTATAATGTCTTGCTTTGTATTGTAGCAGAGCACTGCTTCTACCGTTGCTTTTACCGATTGCTTCTTCCAGAAAGTAGAGCTACTCTTCGTACGTATCAATTCCAATGACTCTGGGCCGGATGTAAAAATTCTTGGTGCAATACAGCTATTAATAGTAGATGTAATCCTACTGCCCGAAACCGTCATCTGGTCTCCATCTAAGTAGAATGTAGCGTTGGCTCCTCGCATCCTAATTACCCATTCTTGTATGAGCTCTGATGATTGTTTATTGTAGGTTTGGTGCTGCTGCGGTAAGCTATGGCTCTGCGCGCACTGCGCATTAGCCTGATTCTCTATAAATCGTTCATAGGCTTTCTCTCCTAATATTGCATCCATCACCAGAAATACTATTGCACTGAAACGTTCGTCCTTGCAGTTTTTTTCAGCAATTTCTTTTAGCTGCAATAGTTCATCATTAGTACGTGCCACCATTATTGCAAGGAACGTCTCATATGGCTGAGCATTCTTCATAGCATTTTCTATACGGTTCATCAGCGTATATTCATTGCCTTGGATACTAAAGAACTGGAAAGAATAAGGACGGGCTACAAGAGCAAGATTCCTGCAAAATAAGTTCTTAGCTGTATCGCCAAACTTTATTACCTGATCAGTATAAAGGTAGCTGGAGGCTTTCAGTTGCTCCTTAATCTTCTGTATCTCATCTTGAGGCAATGCTGTAAACAAAATAGAGAAGTTGCCATTAGGCTGTCGCTGGATGATGCTCTTCTCATTGAAAAAGTCGAGAATCTCCGGCAATTGGCTCTCTATCTCGGTGCCGGCAAACAGATTTTCTATATTTTCTGTACTGGGAGTTACCGTATCGCTATTGGCTATATTATTAAGAGCATTAAGCAATAGGATACCCTTGAATACCCTAAGATATGCCTCGCCTTGGCTTTCTACTTGAAGGTGATGACTATTATAACGTTCTGTCACTGCACCATATTTTGCACTGTCGGCTTCAAAGTTAGGCTGCACGTAATCCCACAAATAATCAGCAGTAATGGTCCTTTCGTTATTGAAATTGTCATCGCTTTCCAGGAAGTCTTTGACAGCATCACAAGCAAGGAACTCAAAAACGCTGCGGCTACTACTACCAGCCTCTCTCGCATAATAAGTGGCAAGATTGGCGGTAGCCGGATGAAGAGGGAAGAGATTCATAATGTTCTCTATAGTTTCCCCTTTGTTGGCGCTTGACGAAGAAAAGGTCTGTAGCAAATCAGGATGCAAACCAAAGAAACGCTTTTGGCGGGCTTTATATTGGTCCGCATCTACGATCTTGAATTTCTTCGACATAATCTTGAATGCGCTCACGGGCTCCATATTGTAAGAAACATAATTGTATCGGCCACGTGTCTGCTCGCGCTCAGCCTCCTGAAGGGTGTTAAGTGCAGAAGGATGAGATATGAAAAGGAAATATGAATCGTTATCCATATTCATCATTGCCTCATTTATCCTTTGCAGCTGCTTAATCAGCAAAAGGCCAAGACTTGAACGCATGACATCAGTAAACTCATCCCATATTATCAGTAATCCATTGTAGTCGGTTACTTCGCGCAGTTTGTTCTGTACTTCAAAAATCCATTGCTCCAGATCATTGCTCTTCAATCGGATATCATAACCTCCTTCTCTAAGCGCATCTCTTACACAGCTTAATACGTCAGTGTCGGCTGCTTCTAATCGTTGCTTCAATTTTTCTACATCCGGTGTGACACTTCTCAACTTGCCATTTTGAGCAATACGCTGCTCCCAAAATATTGGGTCCGATTCAATGTGATTAACGTATGTATCAAAGTCGGTCTGAACTACAATATTGATATTTGCTGCTTTGAGCGCGCGTTTTATCTCCCGCTGTAACTGCAAAGAGAGGTCTTCCTCGTGTGAAATGCTCTGTAATCCATACATATTTACAGGGAATAGTCTCTTCGTCTCACGTAGCTTCATGAGCGAAGTACGCAAAACATCATATTTCGGATTATGATATTCTTCATCTACATAGTCCTTAATATATTCTACTGGATCACATAGCAAATGTTTAATCACTGCTCCTGCGTGACTCTTTCCAGTGCCGTATGTTCCGGATATCCAAAGGGACTTGTGCGTATCCGCATCGTTACATCTTACAGCACGAATAGCCTTCATCAATACATCATTGAATTGATCGTTAGCTATAAAAGTCTTCCATTCTCCGCTCCGCTCTTCTCTAATACTATAAGCAGGGCGCATGTGGCGCAATGTTATTATCTGGCTGTACGGCATAATCGTTAGTTTTAAGGTTCTATCTTAGAAAGTATTTGATTATCGATTGTTTTAATTCTTCTCTAATATTGGCATCTTGTAGCATATCCCATAGCTGATCATCCAAAACTGCATATTCTACATTTTCCCTAAGGTATTTGGCGGAAGGGGTACATCTGCTCGTATTTCCATTAATATAGTAAAACTCCTCACTCTTAAGATAATAGAATGGATATATAGGTCGCGTTACGTTTCCGGGACGATATGACAAGAATATTTCGTTGTAGGTATTAATAATATCATTTGTAAATGATATCTTGTTGCCTATAATCTTGCCTTCACCAATCAGCGTTATTATTGTTAGCAGCATAATTGGTTTAGCAATATTTATCTTTCCCCTTAGTTTTGCCACCTTCATAGAACATAGGAGGTTTTTGTAATATTCTAATTTAAGAGAAGAGGCCATTTAAATTACAAGTTGATTTAGCACCTCCATTGAGTTTAAATCCTCTCTTAATATTACGCTATCAAGACCCATATTAAGATGTGCTATAAGAACCTGATTAGATTCTGAATTAAGCTGATGAAGGAGCTTTTCAAACTCTGATTTGGGAATCGCAAATTCTTTTGCAGGACCAGTCTCACATTCCTCTTTATAGAAATCAGCTACTCGTAATGTGCGAATACTATTCTTTTCGGCATACTTGTAAATAGAATACGCAAATGCAGGTGCAGATAAATCCGTATAAGGGGAACGCATTAAAGACTTGCCATCTACATCGACTCCTTGTTTTAAAAAACTGCCAATTGGGGAATAATTAAAAACTTGCATAAAGCCTCCTATTGCATAAGTAATGGTATTTCGTGTACCTTCAAAAGAGTTCAAAGCAAGCTCATCAAGCATCGCTTTATTGAAAATTTGCCCAGGCTTTATTGTATTAATAAACCAATGAATAAGTGTAGAACCATAAGCAAAATTGGTCCAAATCAATTCCCATATCAAATCATGCTCGTCTTCAAAGTGCTCGACACAAAAATTGCCAAAATCTGTAAGGCTTTTCTTGCTGTCTATTATATCGGCATCAATCAGCCAAGCCTTAAAACTCTGCAGCTGTTTATTTCCAAGAGAATTGTCAACCCAGAATTCTATAGGATCAGCAACAAATTCTTGAAACCATTCTTCATGAATACCAAAAGTACCTATTCTTGATATTCCACCTCCATTAACTTTAGTCTGAGTATTCATAATAAGCGAATTTGCAACTATGCAACCATTGTCATGAAAATTGATACACTTGTGACAATGAATGCATTTATATTTGTCTACATTTACTTTAGGATAAACGGAAAGAGCTCCTGTTGGGCATTCTACCTCACACCCTTCACATTGTATACAATATGCACTTTTATAAATGATTCTTTTAAGCTTCGAAACTAATTGTGCATCGGTAATCTCATGTACTATAAACGTGTAATTGTTATCATCATTTTCAACTATGTCAAATGAATAGATAGATTTTTCATATCTCAATTCACCAAAAAGTCTCTTCCCTTCTCGATTAATTGTATAATCACATAATACAGGCAACCACGTTTCAATGGAAAGATGCGCATTTGTTACTTTGGCTTCAAATGTCGGAAACTGTTTCAGGAATATTACCTTGGTCTTCGAACCGACATTATTTCCGCTAGCTCTCAGTTTCCATTTATGTTCTTTGATGTATTCATTCAGATTAGGTATATGTCGATCCCTTGACCAGCGAACCAATCGTGATAGAAACGGGTATAGCTGTCCTGGATACATTTTATTAACGATCATATCATCCCAAGGCGAAGAGAACGGGCATATGAGGCATCCAACTCTTGGCTTTCCTAATCTATAGGCGGCATTAATAGGAAGTTTATGCTTAAACAGATACATAAAAACTTCTGATGTGTTCCAATTTAAGATTGGCCGAGCATTTATCACTGTATCATGCTTAACACCTTTACCTATCCTTTGATAATCAGACCTTGCATGGCTTTCTTCTGACCTAACACCTTCGAATGCTAAAGCCTTGGCTTGTTTATTTCCATCTACTTTCAAGGACCGATATAATGGCGCCGTTTTCATAATAGCACAGCACCATCTATGTTTATCACTTGGCGTTCCTATTTTATCCCAATAGTTTGTTACGCTCTCATGATTTTTGGCCAAAGAGAATTTAAGGTCAGGGAATATAGCGTGATAGTGTTGCTGTATATTCTTATAGAGATCTAATGAGGATGGTAACTCATACCCGGTATCACTATATATTACCTGAAAATCTGTACTCGGAATAGCACGAGTGCAGAGGTCAAGTACCACTTGAGAATCTTTTCCGCCGGAAAAGGATGCGATAAACTTATCTATCTTTGTGGTATGATAAACTTTCTTTCCTTGTTTCTCTGCTTCTGTCAAAGGAACGATGTCAAAAGAGTCACAATCTTCCTTTACAATGGCCATCTTCGTCTTTGATTTTTTTTCTGCCCGAGCAGCCAAAGCCTCATAATCGAGTTGGTTGGCAGCAACGCTGTTAACACTCTTACGTGCACCAGCATATTGCTCATAGGTCTCGTGGATAAACTCAATGGCTTCACTTTCTAGTAAGAACATATACTCTTTATTCTTCTCGAGCATTGCCTCAACATTTACTGGATCCAACGTCATCCGCTCTTTGCCTACTTCAAAATCAATGGTTGCATCATCATAAATATTTGCACCCTTGGCTTCAAACATCAGTTCACCGCGATACCAATACTGTTTATTAAGAGCCCACAGCAAAGGCTCCTCAGTATGTGGATAGATCCATCCGAGCTCATTCAGCTTCAATAAATCCAATTCCTCCCAGAACACAGGGCGTGGAGAAATACCTAGCGTACCTTCCACAATGCGCGAATGCAATTGCACACCTCCGGTCTCTTTGTCCCAGGTTATCTTATACATTTTTGTTCCTTTCTGTCATTAATTCGATATAAGGCAGGCTTTTAGGCGGGCAAATACTATCAGCTTGGCAATCTACTGCTACAGCATATTGTAAAGAGTCTGCCACGCCGCATCACTACTCCGAATGCCTCTAGTACCGCTCTTTTTCACTAGGGCGCTAATCTTTGCTCATGATTTAGCTCTCACAGATAGACTCAGTGTGATACATATAACGTAACGTGCCTATACGAATATTTTTTGATTTCTGATATATTATATGCAAATCTAATTATAATTTTTTGGTATTCTTACCACATAGCACTATTAATCATCATGCTCTGCTTTTAGTATCGCGTTTTTGCTATTTGGGGGCGCTTGATAAGGCTACTGCTAAAGATTTTCCACTGATTTCATCACACCAGCGTCTCCGCAGGCTATGCATCGGATAGCGGGAAGTGAATATTCATCTTTTATTCACTTTTTATGCATTTCCGCGAGGCGGGGAACGGCCCGGAAAAGGCACATTTTTGGCCCTGCGCAAATAACTGAAAATCAGTGCTCCCAGAAGGGCAAAACTACATTTGAGACGTTTTAAACTACCTCAAATGTAGTTTTCCTCATGTCCTATGTGAGTATTTAGATAAGCGAAACGTTTTTCGGGATGTGCGAAAAGACGCCTCCCGCGATATGAATAACGCCAAATATATGCATTCCGGCATGCGCCCGAATACCTGAGATTTTCCCGCGCTCAGGGAACCGATGAAACACGCGCGCACTCACTAAAAGTGCACAAATGTTTTGCCGAAGTTTTCCGAATGCAGCTTAGGCTTGCGGAGAGGCGCGGAAGTCATTCTGCCCCGCTACTGTTGCCGCTCAGCCGTTACCCTCAATGTAATCATGCAGGAGAAACGGTATCACGCCAACATAAATCACACCGTCTTCATCCGTCCACATTTTCTGATTGCCGTCGAGAACAATGATCTTGCGGAAAAAGTCTCCGGTATTATGAAGGGAGAAGGTCTCCTGAGCCTTCTTGTCCGGAGAACTGACATTCAGCACCGACTGCACATAGACCTTCTCATTGCCGAGGTTTACTACAAAATCGATCTCATACTGGCCCTTATACCGTTTGCCATCGTTCATCTGCTGCACCTCCACTACGCCGACATCTACGCTGTAGCCGCGGATGATAAGTTCGTTGTACAGCATGTTCTCCATAAGGTGAGATCGTTCCTGCTGGCGAAAATTCAGGCGCGCGTTCCTCAGGCCGAGGTCTACAGCATAATATTTTTTCAGGGTATCAAAGTATTTCCTGCCCCTGACATCGTATCTCCGGGCCGCACTGAATAGGAAAGCGTCCTCCAGATAATCCAGATAGGCCTTGATGGTGTGGTCGGAAGTGGTTTTGTCAAGGAGCGTAGCTGCAGTGTTGGCCAGTCGGTGTGGATTGGTCAGCGAGCCGACAGACGAGCAGAGGGCGTCGATCAATGCGTTCATCACCGCGTCATTCTTCAGATGGTAGCGTTCGATGATGTCCTTCATGTACACGCCCGTGAACAGGCTCCGGAGATATCTCTGCTTCTCCTTCTCGTCCGTCTCCAGAACGGCCAGGGGCATTCCTCCGTAGGTGAGGTATTGCTCCAGAGCGTCAGCCTTGTCCAGACGGGTATAGGAGAGAAACTCTTCGTAGGACAAGGGAGCGACTCTTATCTCCGAGCCCCGGTCCCGGAAATTGGTCACAATGTCCTTAGAGAGCATCTTAGAGTTGGAGCCGGTAACATATATGTCGAGATTACGGCATGACATCAGGTCGTTGAGCACGTCATAGAATGTGGTATAAAGCAGGTCGCGGTCATCTTCGGCTACCATCGACTCGTCCACGTCCTTGTTCCTGACCCTGTATGACAGCTGGATCTCATCTATCATCACATAGTATTTCCTTGTCTGGTCACGGGTAAGACTTTTGATGTAATCGTAGAGCACATTGGGATTGCGGAACTTCATGTCCGACTTGCGGTCCAGCGCTATCTCCACGAACGAATCCTCCGTGACGCCCTCGCCTATAAGCGCCTGTCTGTAGAGGGTGTTGAGCAGAAAGGATTTGCCGCAGCGCCGGATGCCGGTGATGATTTTCACCTTGCCGTTCCACCGCTTGTGCATGAGCAATTCTATATAACGAGGTCTGTCGATAACCATGACTTAAAACTTTTGCCGAAATACGTCTACTGCAAATTCAGAGGTAATTGCAACTGTTTTTGCAGTACAAAAGTAATTAATTATCTGATACAAACAAGAGCTATAAAGCCTGCAACTGCAAATTTGGGGGTAATTGCAACTGTTTTTGCAGTAGAGTACGAGAGATTTATTCTGCTTCGCAACTAATGCCCCGCACTTCCGACCACTGCGGAGGGAGGCGGCGTCACTTCATGAATACCAGGTAGACGGCGGCTATCAGACAGAGGAAAGCGAGGAAGTGGTTCCAATGGAGCGTCTGCCCCTGAAAGAGGATGTTGGCCACGATGGCGAAGACGATGAGCGAGATGCACTCCTGGATGACCTTGAGCTGCACGAGGCTGAAGGGACCGCCGTTGCCCTCGAAGCCGATGCGGTTGGCCGGCACCTGGCAGCAATATTCAAAGAAAGCGATGCCCCACGAGAAAACGATGACGCCCAGCAGGGGCCAATTGGACGAGACGCCCGACTGCTGCAGCCGCAAGTGACCGTACCAGGCCAGCGTCATGAAGATGTTGCTGCAGAAAAGCAGCAGAATGGTATAAATTCCGGACATGAATCAGCTATTTTCCGGGGTGCAAAGTTAGGCAAAATTACGCAGCGCAGAGATGTGCGGGCAGTCCTGATTCTCCGCGCCCGGCGCAGATTCTCTTGGCGCGACTCTGAGGGAGCAGGAGAGATAGTTGCGTTCGCGAAAAATCCCCCCAAGATAGCAACATCCGGCTTGCGGGCGCAGAGCGGAATGCATACTTTTGCCGGAGATTATGGAGCAATACTTTGCATACGGAGATCGGGAGACGGACTATCTCAGGCAGCGCGACAGCAAACTGGCCGAGGCCATAGAGCGCCTGGGGCGGCCGCGACGGCGTGTGATGCCCGACCTCTTTCAGGCGCTGACGTGGTCGATACTGGGGCAGCAGATCTCCACCAAGGCTTGCGAGGCTGTGTGGAGCCGCATGCTGGCGGGGCTGGGAGAGGTGATGCCCGCGAGTGTGATGGAGGAGAGTGTAGCCTCCCTCCAGAAGTTTGGCACATCCTTCCGCAAGGCCGGTTACATACACAGCATCGCAGAGCAGATAGCCACGGGCGCATTCGCACGGCGGGACCTGATGGCACACCTCCGCTCCCGCGCACACCGAGCAGCCGTTCCGTCTCACTTCCCTTCCATAAAATTCGGAGAAAAGCGGGAATATTGGCGCAATGTATTACATTTGCAATACAAATACAGAAAATCATGGAAGCCGGAATAACTAAACCGAACAAGCAGTCCGTGTCGTTCCGCTGGAGTCCGGAACTGGTGGAGAAGCTCAAGAAGATAGCCAGGCAACAGAACAGGAGTTTCAGCAATTTCACTGAGACCATTCTTTCGCGCGCCGTCAGCATCATGGACCAGGCCGAAGAGGATGTGCCCAATGCTACTACTGCGGCAGCCATCAACGAGGCAAAGGAGCACCGGAAGAAACATAAAGCCGGCCTATCCGGCGACAGCTCCATCGATACCAGTAGTGTTGACGCTATGATCAGGACCACGCTACGATGAAGCGAAAGCTTTTCCCCACTTCCCAATTCAAGAAAGACCTGAAGCGATATCTCAATCAGCCACGTAAGCTGGAAGCCCTTCGGCTACTGCTTATGAGACTTGAAAACGGGGAACCTGTCCCTAAGGAAAATTTTTCCCATCAGCTCCACAATGATTTTGAGGGCTGCTGGGCATGGTGAGCAACGACGCCGTGGCCTCGCTGTTCATCGCCTCCAACATGCGGGCGCAGCACATCTGCTCCGCGGGCCTGCCCTACTTCTCCCTCGGCTACGTCTTTTTCACGCTCAACATCGTGATCATCGGTTTCTTTCAGGGCACAGAGCGGCCCCGTCAGGCCACGCTCTTCATGCTGCTGCGCGGCTGCATATTCCTCGTCCCGCTCTACCTGCTCCTGCCGCGCATAGCCGGCGTCCACGGGCTGTGGCACTCCGTCCCCGCGTCCGAATTTCTCACCCTCCTCTGCATGCTCGCCTACGAAGTGATGACCCGCATGCGGAAGGAGCGCGCCCGCGCGTGACTTTTAAGAGAAATGCTACCCTTCGGGGAAATCACCTTCGCCCTATTCTGACCGGCTCTGCGAAGGAGCCGCAACAGAAGGCGGATGCGACAGAGCATATAAAACACATTTGCGAAGCGGGGTAACGGGAAGAAGAGCCAACTTGTCGGCAATTCCGACAGGTTAGAAAAGAAGGTAAATCTCAAGAGGATATCCATTCCCCCATCTGCCTTTCCCCGGCCCGGAAAGGGCGATTTTTGACCCCATGTAACTATATGATTATTAGCGCTCCCGGAAGGCCAAAACTACATTTGAGACGTTTTCAACTACCTCAAATGTAGTTTCCCTCATGTCCTATGTGAGTATCCCCGCATACGGAAGGGTTTTACGAGTAAGCGGGAAATGGTGTGCAGAGAGGCCGGCGGAGGGACATTATCACAGGTCAGGTCACACATATAAAAATAATGAGTAACTTTACACCGTAAAAGGGAACGATCATGATAGAGTCACCGGAAGACATGCAGCACCTGGCCAACGAGTGGGGCTTTCTGCCGTTTTTCGCCGACGCCGTGCCGGGATTCTCGATAGAGGAGAACATCGACAGCAGGTGGTGGTTTGACGACGGGAGCGAGGACGAAGAAGACGAGACCAGCGAGGACACGATGGGCGCGTGGGACTGGAAGGGGCGCTGCATACTGGAGGGCGACCTGGCCTATGGCAAGTTCTTCCACGGCAAGGCCGGATACATCAGCATGCAGTATTATCCCGACTATGTCAACTACCGCCGCAGCCGCTACCCTCTCTCCGCCACGGAGGAGCATGTGCTCGCCACGCTTCACGCTGCCGGTTCGCTCCTCTCGGGCGAACTAAGGCGCGCTTCCGGTTTCGGGCCGCGCCACTACGCCCGCCGCGAGACCAATCCGCTCATTCGTGCGGCCGAGGCCGGCGACATACGCCTGCCGAGAGAGCACCACAAGTCGGCCGGCGAGAGCTTCGAGACCGCCGTCACAAGGCTGCAGATGGGCGGCCGCATGCTGATAGCCGACTTCGACTACCGCTACGACAAGCAGGGCCACCGCTACGGCTGGGGCATAGCGCGCTACGCCACGCCGGAGGACTTCTTCGGGCCGGAGAGGCTCGTCACAGAGCGCACACCCGAGGAGTCGCGCCGGGTGATCCTCTCCCGCCTACGCGAGCTCCTGCCCGAGGCCACCGAGGCGCAGCTCCTGCGCATCCTGGGCTGAGGGATTTCCGGCGCTTCCGAGTGCGCCGGAAGCGCCGAAGGGCAAAATTTCCCTATTTATTTCCGAAAATATAAACTAAAACTACGTTTTTCGCAACTCGGGGCATAGCGTTTATCTCTAACTTTGCATCGGAATTCGAAATATCGGATTAACAAGACGCCCGTTCCTCATGAACACATTGTTCCTCCTTTCCGCCCTCATGAGAGCGGTCGGGGTCATCACACAAAGGGCAAGGGCGGGCAAGGCGGGCGACAAGAAAATTGCAGTACTCACGACGGAAACTATCTACCGCAGCCATCGCAGAGCGCGGGGCATAAAGGGGGACAGACAAGTCGCCGAGAACAGAGAATAAGACAAATCAAGATTTAAGACACTTATAGGCTATCCTTTCATTCCCCTTCTTGGGAAGGCCTGTAGGGCGGCGGATGACGAACCGCCGCCCTTTATTTTTCCTCGCCGTAATGGGCGCGGTAATGCTGGGGCGAAACGGAAGTGTGCTGCTTGAAATAATTAGAGAAATAGGCGGGGCCGGAGAAATGAAACTCCCACGCGATGTCGTTGATGCTCCTCGTGTCGTCCTGCAGGGCGAGCTTCATCTGCATCACGGCATACTCGTCGATGGCGTACTTGGCGGACTTGCCCGTCATGGCCGTCACGACGCCCGTCAGATAGCGCGGCGTCATGTCCATCTTGTCAGCGTAGAAGCTCACACTGCGCGACTCGCGGTAATGGCGCGTCAGGAGGGCCATAAAGCGCGCGAAGAGTTCCGCGCCCCTCGAGGAGAAGGTGCTCTCGCTCAGTCCGCGGCTCGCGAGATATGTGCAATAGGCGTCGAAGAAGGCACGTATCTGCAGGACGGCAATGCGCCGCATGTCCTCCGCGCGGCCGAAGCAGGTCGAGGTGCGGATGGAGGCGAAGAGAGCGCGCGTCATGGCGGTAATCGCAGGGGCGTCGAGGAAGCGGTGCTTCATGATCGTGGCCGGCGAGGGCACGCCGATCATCGCCTCGTGCATGATGTCGGGCGTAAAGGCCAGATACTCCACACCGAGGTCGGGCGAGGCGTCCCTGATCATGTTGACATCTCCGGGGAAGAGCAGATTGACAGCGCCGGCCCGCTGCGGGAAGCCGCGGAAGTTGATCTCCGTGGTGGCCGTGCCCGCCGAACACAGCACGACATACCCGTTCTCGATGCAGATGCCCGTGTTCAGATACTCGGGAAGGATAGCCGTGTGCAGCGCCACAGGGCGCTCGGGCGTGACATGCCGTCTTTGTGTACTCATAATGGCGTATAAAACAACTCTTCGCGTGCAAATATAGCAAAAAGCCGATAAAATCATATCATTTTGTGTCAGAAGAGAAAACTTTCGGGAAGATATTTTTTGCCAGAGGCAAATAGCCGGATTTTTTTCGCCGGCGGGGATGATTTGCTACGGGGGAAGTCATATATTCCCGGCCGGCGAATTTTCAATACTACTCTGCCGCAGGCGCTCATCTATCGCATTTACTCTGCAATGGGCTCCGGGTGAGAGAAATTTGAAGTAAATTTGCCCCGCATAGCACTTGAAAATCATTCAATCAAAACAGAACAGGAATATGACAGAACGGGAAGAATTGCTGAAGGCTGCCGGCGAGCGCCACTCTGTGCGCTCTTACACGGCGGAGCCCATCAGCGCCTCGGACAGGGAGAAGCTCCTGGCGCTCATCGCGGAGAGCAACACGGCGGGCCACCTGCACCTGCAGCTCATCGAGAACGACCCTACGGCCTTCACGCGCGGCATGGCGCACTATGGCAAATTCTCCGGCGTGACCAATTACATCGCCCTCGTGGGCCGCAAGAGCGACTCGCTGAGCGAGCGCCTGGGATACTACGGGGAGAGCATTGTGCTCCACGCCCAGCTCATGGGGCTCAACACCTGCTGGGTGGGCCTCACTTTCAAGCGCAATCCCGGGCGCGTGGACATCGGCGAGGGCGAGGTGATGAAGGGCGTGATAGCCATAGGCCACGGCGCGACGCAGGGCGTGGCGCACAAGGTCAAGGCCGAGAAGGACGTGATGAGAGTGCGCGGCGGCGAGGCGCCGGCGTGGTTCACGGAGGGCGTGAGGGCTGCGCTGCTGGCGCCGACGGCTGTCAATCAGCAGAAGTTCCGCTTCACACTAATTGATGGCAAGGTCAAGGCCGAGGCAGGCTGGGGATTCTTCACGAAGATGGACCTCGGCATAGCGCGCTACCACTTCGAGCTCGGCGCAGGGCGCAGCGACATCTGGCTCTGAGGAAGCGGGCCACGGACGCACTTTGTCGGGCTCTACGCCTCACTTCTCCTTCCCGGCGTCAAGGTCGGTAAAGGAGCGCACTCCCGCCACGGAGAACGCGTGAGGCGAATCGATGTAGCGGTTGCCGCTCAGCAGCACACGGCCGTGTATTTTAGGCGCATCGGCGCCCCATCCCGACACACCAAAGTTCATCAGATTGCCGCCGCCAAGGGCTGTGGCGTGGTCGAACGTGTTGTCGCGGATCACGATGCTCGAGAAGCGGCCCGCCTCGGCCCAGTATTCCGCCAGGTCCATGGCTACGAGCGCCGTGCAAGCCCGCTCTATCGTGTTGTGCTCGTAGAGCATGGGGCCGCGACCCGAGAGGCGGATGTTGGGAAAGTCGACGAAATGATTGTTCCTCAGCACCACGGCCGGGCAGAGCGTGCTATTCTCCACCAGAGAGCCCGCTGTCACGCCGCTGAGCTCACGGTCAGCCTCAAGGGTGCACACGAAATGATCCTCCGCCGAGGGCTGCACGCTGCTGACACGGGCGCGGGCCAGCACCTCGCGGCCGTGAGGCTCGATGATCTCGATGCTGTCGCCCGCGAAATATGGGAAGAAACTCTCATGCTGCACATGGCCGGCGCGGAGTGTGAGCCGGCGGCCGTCCACTGCTGTGACGTGAGTATAATTGCCGTGGATGTTGATGACATCATCAAGCGAGTGACCCGCCGTACAGCCTTCGATGCGCACAGTGCCCGCACAGTTGATACACTGGAATATGTCGGCCGTCACGGATACCCGCTCGCCCTGCTCAGGCATCACGCTGTCGCGCTCGTAGGTGACATCCCTGCACCGCTGGGCCACGAACGCCATGCCGCCAAAGCGCCTCACATTCACATCCTCCACCCTGAGCGTGCGTACTGAGTCGAAGAAGAAGGCCGTCTCGCGGCGCTTCTCTGCCAGGTTGAGCACCACGGCCTCGCCTACGTTATAGGGCATGCGGATGCTCTTGGGATGAGGGTCGCCGTAATAGTCGAAGCGCAGCGTGTGGTCGCCCAGATCGCGGGCGCGGACTCCGACGAAGCCGGCGGGAAACTCGTTCTTGTCGCCCACCGCGTCGGGCGTCATGAGATAGCAGATGTTGATGCGGTCGAGGCCGTGGAGCGAGATGCGGCCGCTCTTGCTCTCCAGCGCCCCGTCGCCGAGCGAGAAGCGGATATTGCCGCGGTCGTCCACCTCATAGCGCGTGGCGCTGCCTATGCGGGCCGAAAATCCGGAGTCATCGGCGCTGAGCACGGTGATGCTCACGGCGGCGGGATAGCGCGTGGTGAGCGTGAAGTGGCTGAGACAGACATCGCGGCTGTTCCTCACGACGAACGGGCACACGCGGCCGTAGAAGACAAACCGGCTTCCGCCGCCGTCGATGGTGATGCCCCGCTTGCCCTCGATGGGGAAGATGACGTGCTTGAGGCCGCCGGTGTTGTTGGAGGGGTAGAGCGTCATGGGCACAGCCGAGTCCGCGCGGAAGTGATACTCGCCGCGCTCGAAGACGAGCCTGTCACCCTTCTTCATCCGGCTTATCGCCCTCTGCACCTCGGCGGTGCGGTCGGCTTCGCCCGCGGGGCGGATGCGTATCACCTTTGCCCCGCACACCACGGGCAGGAGCATGATGAGAAAAACTATCTGTCGCATATTTTGTCAGATTTTGGTAGAGAATGTGTCAATATTTGCAAAGTTAGCAAATAATTATCGTCCGGAAGGGGCAATACATGCGCGAAAGCAAATCCCCCTCCTCCCGGCCTATAGTACGGGGAAGAATTTCATTACATGCGGAAAGAAATTCATTCCGCCGGGAAAGAATATCATTCTTTCTCCAGAGAATATCATTCCGCGGAAAAGAATTTCATCCGTTCGCAAAAAGAATTCATTCCGACGTAAAATAAATCCTCATCTCTTTGGCGAGCCCCGGAAAACTTGCTAATTTTACATCTCAACAACGACCCAACAGCCAATGACAAAGCCCGCTATGGCCATAGACCTGAAGTTCGACACCTCTCTGGCGGAGGGATACACGAGCCCTACGCAGATAGCCCGCGTGCTGACGGAGGACTGGATGGCGCGCCACATGTACTGCCCCGTCTGCGGGGAGTCGAGCCTCCGCCACGCAAAACCGGGCACGCCGGTCAAGGACTTTGTCTGCCCGCACTGCGGAGCGCAGTTTGAGCTCAAGAGCAGAAACTCCGGCGAAGCGGCATTCGACGGCAAAGTCATGGACGGCGAATACCGCACCATGATAAGCCGCATCACATCGCTGAACAATCCGAGTTTCTTCTTCATGCATTACGACCGCTTTCAGGTCAACAATCTGGTCATCGTGCCCAATTGCTTCTTCTCGCCCGATGTCATCGAGAAGCGCAGGCCGCTGCCACCCGGGGCAAAGCGCGCGGGATGGGAGGGCTGCAATATCCTGATGGAGCGAATACCCGCGATGGCCAAGATCCCCGTGATCCTCGACGGCAGCCCCGTGCCGAGGGGCGAGGTGGTGCGCGCCTTCAGGAGAGTGTACGCCCTGCAGGCGCATTCCCTCAAAGGGCGCGGCTGGATAGTGGACACACTCAGGCTTGTGGAGCGCCTGGGGAGCAGTTTTACCCTCGACGAGATGTACCGGTTCGCCCCTGAGCTGCAGCGGAAATATCCCGACAATCATAACATCCGGGCCAAGATACGCCAGATGCTCCAGATACTGCGCGACAAGGGGATCATAGCATTCGGGGCGCGGGGGAAATACCGCCGCCTCTGACCGCGGAGAGCGGAAGCGGGAAACGACGTCCGCAGGCGGGCTTATAGTGCCTCCCGTGAGGGCGTCTGCGGCGGGAGGGAGCCGCAAAAAGCGGGCGTTATATTTTACCATGTCTCGACAAAGGAATATCTTTGCAGTTAAAATCAGAACAATGGACAAGATTACAGGAATAGGCAATGCACTGGTCGACTCGCTGGTGCATATCACCGACGATGCCGAACTGGAGCGCCTGAAGCTCCCCAAGGGCTCCATGCAGCTTATCGACGAGCAGCAGTACGCTGCCCTGAGCCGTGAGATGAACAGGCTCTCCCCGAAGTGCGCCACGGGCGGCTCGGCGGCCAACGCCATGCTGGCGCTGGCACGGCTGGGACGGAAGCCCGGATTTATCGGCAAGACGGGCGACGACGAGATGGGGCGCTTCTACGCCGGCACGATGAGCGCTGCGGGCGCGGACATCCACGTCGCCCATTCGTCTCTGCCCACGGGCGTCGCCTCCACATTCATCTCGCCCGACGGTCAGCGCACATTCGCCACATTTCTCGGCGCAGCCGCTACGCTTGAGCCCGCAGACATCAGGCCCGAGATGATAGAGGGCAGCCGGTATCTCTATCTGGAGGGATATCTGGTGCAGAACCACGCGCTCATAGACCGCGCCGTGGAGATCGCAAAGCAGGTGGGGGCGAAGGTTTGTCTCGACCTGGCGAGCTACAACATCGTGGAGCAGGACCGCGCCTACTTTGAGCGCCTGGTAAGCGGGAGCGTGGACATCGTCTTCGCCAACGAGGAGGAGAGCCGCGCCTTCACCGGCCTCGAGCCCGAGGCTGCCGCCGAGCGGATGGCCACGATGTGCGACACGGTGATCGTGAAGCTCGGCGCCGCAGGGTCGATGGCGCGTTCGCGCTCGGTAAGAGGCGGCGCAGCCCGCGTCCCTGCCGGACGGGTGGAGCACGTGGTCGACACGACGGCGGCCGGCGACTTTTTTACCGCAGGCTTCATGTACGCTCTCACGGAGGGATGCGATCTCGAGACCTGCCTCAGGACCGGCACACTGCTCTCCACCGCCGTCATTCAGGTCACCGGTACGGCTCTGAGCGATGAGAAGTGGAGCGAAATAAGGAAAGAAACAGACGCCCTATGCAAATAATCAGAAACACTCTGGGGAGAGTAGCGGCCATAGCGATGGCAGTCGTTATGGCGTCCCTTCCCCTGACGAGGCTGAGCGCACAAAGCGATCACAACTTTGAGACGGCCAAAAACCTCGACATATTCAACAACCTGCTCAAGACCGTAGACCTCTACTACGTGGACACCATCGATGCCGGCAAACTGGTCAAGACCGCCGCCGACGCGATGCTGGAGACGCTGGACCCCTACACCAACTATTTCCCCGAGAGCGAAAGCAACGACCTCAAGCAGATGCTCACCGGCCGCTACGGCGGAATGGGCGCGCTCATCCACTTCAACAAAGAGCTGCACCGCTGCATCATCGCCGAGCCCTTCAAAGGCTCTCCCTCTGCCGAGGCGGGGCTCCGTGCGGGCGATATCATCATAGCCATCGACGATAAGACCTTCGGGCCGATAACTGACAACGACGACACGGGCAAGTTTACCGAGAGCGTGAGCAGCGCGCTGCGCGGCGAGCCCGGCACAACGGTCAGGATCAAAATAGAACGCCCGGGAGAGAAGAAGCAGCGAGTGGTGGCCGTCAAGAGAGCCGCTATCAAGAGCCCCGCCGTGACATGGTACGGCATGGTGGGCGACAAGGGCTACATCAACCTGTCCCAGTTTACCGAAGGCTGCGCCGCTGAGATGCACAGCGCCGTGGAGGACCTTCGCCAGAAGGGCGCCAAGGGGCTTGTGATAGACCTCAGGGGCAACGTCGGCGGTTCGCTCGAGGAGGCCGTGGACATCGTAAACCTGTTTGTGGGCAAGGGAAAGACCGTAGTAAGCCTCAAGGGCAAGGTAAAGGCCTCCAATCAGACTCTCAGCACAGAGCACGACGCCCTGGTGCCCGACATGCCCATTGTGGTGATGGTCAACGGCGGCAGCGCCTCGGCCTCGGAGATCATGGCCGGCACACTGCAGGACTACGACCGCGCGGTCATCGTCGGCTCGCGCACCTACGGCAAGGGCCTCGTACAGCAGACACGCCCGCTGCCCTACAACGGCGTGATCAAGGTGACCACCAGCAAATATTACATTCCCTCGGGCCGCTGCATACAGGCCATCGACTATTCCAACCGCAACGCAGACGGCAGCGTGGGCCGCATACCCGACAGCCTGACGCATGTGTTCCACACCGCTGACGGCCGCGAGGTGAGGGACGGCGGCGGCATACTCCCCGACAGCATCGTGAGCGTCGACAGCGTGGCCAACATCGTCATCTATCTCAGCCCATCCATGACCACCTCGCAGGTGCTCTTCGATTTCGTGACGGACTATGTACAGCGCCATCCCACAGTGGCTCAGCCCGCCGACTTTGACATTTCCGACGAGGAATATGCGCGGTTCTGCACCTACGCCCGCGAACATAAGTTCAAATACGACCAGCAGAGCGGCAAACTGCTTGCGAGCCTCAAGAAGACCGCCGCATTTGAGGGTTACGATATCAAGGATGAGGTAGCCGCCATCGAAGCCAAGCTCAACCACAACGAGGATTACGATTTCGCTCACTGGAAGCCCGAGATAAAACGCCTGCTCAATTCCGAGATTATGCTTCGCTACTATTATCGCGAGGGAGCCGTGCGCAACGCTCTCAACGGCGATAAAGTCTTTGAGACGGCTGTGGGCATTCTGGACCATCCCGAGGTCTACTCCTCCATTCTTTCCCCGAAAAACAAGCAAAAGACCAAGTAATATGTCCATTGAAATACGCCGTGTGACCACCAAGAAGGAGCTCCGGGAGTTCATACGCTTCAATTACGAGCTCTACAAGGACAATCCCTACTCTGTGCCCGACCTCCTGGAGGACATGCTCTCCACGTTCTCCAAGACCAAGAATCCCGCGTTCGAGTTCTGCGAGGCGGACTACTTTCTGGCCTACAAGGACGGCAAGCTCGCCGGCCGTGTGGCCGCCATCATCAACCACCGCGCCAACAACACATGGAACACCCGCAATGTGCGCTTCGGCTGGATAGATTTTATCGACGACCAGCAGGTATCGGCGGCCCTCATCTCGGCCGTGAAGCTCTGGGGCAAGCAGCGCGGCATGACCGACATCGTGGGGCCGCTCGGATTTACAGACATCGACGCCGAGGGAATGCTCATCGAGGGCTACGACCAGCTCTCCACGATGGCCACCATCTACAATTATCCCTACTATCCTCGCCACATGGAGGCCCTGGGCTTTGAGAAGCAGACCGACTGGATAGAGATGCGCCTCACAGTGCCCGAGAGGCTGCCCGACGAGTATGCGCGCGTCGCGGAGCTCGTGAAGCGCCGCTACAACCTGCACATCCGCAAGCTCAAGTCGCGTCAGGAGATATTCCACTCGGACATCGTGCGCAAGATCTTCGACATTATCAACGAGGCCTACGCTCCGCTGTTCGGCTACTCCAAGATGAGCAACCGCCAGATAGAGCTCTATGTCAAGGAATACTTCCCGCTGCTCGACCTGCGCATGATCACCATCGTGGAGGACGCCAACAATGAGCCCGTAGCCGTCGGCGTCTCCATGCCGTCGCTCTCCCGGGCCCTGCAGAAGGCTCACGGGAAGCTCTTCCCCACTGGCTGGTACCACCTGGCCCGCGCCCTCTTTGTCAAGCACTCCACCACGCTCGACCTCCTGCTCGTGGGCGTCAAGAAGGAGTATCAGAACAAGGGCGTCAACGCGCTCCTGTTCGCCGACCTCATCCCGATATACATCAAGATGGGATTCAAATACGGCGAGACCAATCCCGAGCTCGAGACCAATGAGAAGGTGCAGGCGCAATGGAAATACCTCAGCGGCAGAATACACAAACGCCGCCGCTGCTACCATAAATCGTTATAACATATCAAATTTCATGAAGACAAGACTTATCACTCTGCTGCTGGCGGCGCTCACCGCGCTGCCCATGACCGCACGTACACGCAAGGCTCTCTATGTCATTATCGATGGCATACCGGCCTCGCAACTGGAACGCCTCAAGCCTCCCGTCCTGAGCTCCATAGCCCGCGCGGGAGCCTATTCGCGCGGCCACTGCGGCGGCGATGTGGGCCGCTACAATGAGACCCCTACCATCTCGGCCATAGGCTACAGCAACGTCAATACCGGCACATGGATGAACAAGCACAATGTGCGCGGCAACAGTAACATTCAGGCCAACTACAACTACCCCACCCTCTTCCGCCTGGCCAAGGATCAGAAGCGCCCCTTCACGACGGCCGTCTACACCTCGTGGACGGACAACCGCACCATCCTCCTCGGCGAGGGCCGGCCTGAGACACGCAATCTTAAGATAGACTATATCGTGGACGGCTTCGACCTCGACAAGGCCCGCTTCCCGCACAAGGACGGCGACCGCGAGGTGCTGGACTACGACGCCGCCACCTGCAAGGGCGCGGCCGAGTGTATCGCCAATCACGCCCCCGACCTCAACTGGCTCTACCTCTGGTATACCGACGACGCCTATCATATCAACGGCCACGGCCACATCGGCGACGAGGCCATCATGAGCGAGGACTCGCTGCTGGGCCAGGTGTGGCGCGCCATTCAGAAACGCGAGAAGGAGCACGATGAAGAGTGGCTCGTGATAGTGACCACCGACCACGGCCGGCAGTATGACGGCCACAGCCACGGCGGCCAGTCGACCACGGAGCGCACGATATGGATGGCCACCAACTATAAGAAGGTCAACGGCGAGTTCTCGCCCTCGCGCCTCTCCCACGTGGACATCTACCCCACCATCTGCCGGTTCCTCGGCTTCGAGATCCCCGAAGAGCAGCGGCCTGAACTGGACGGTGTCTCCTTCATCGGGCCCGAGGACATCTACGACCTCGACATTGAGCCCTGGGACGGCGACGTGACGCTCCACTGGAAGCACACCAAGAAGCGTGTCAACGCCGACATCTACTACGCCGCGTCGAACAACTACGCCTCGGGCGGCAGCGACCGCTGGGTGAAGGTGGCCACAGTGCCCTCGACCGACGGGAGCTATCGATTCAAGGCCGGCAGCCTGCCGAAGGCCAGCTTCATCAAGTTTGCCGTTATCACATCCAACACGGCGCTCAACCGCTGGTGGAAGTAACTGCCGCCCGTCGCAGCAATCGCCGCGCGCAAAAGACCCCGGATGATTCGCTCCATTGGGAAAATTCTACTATATTTGTAGCGATTCACGACAGATTCACTTATTAAACACTACAAGAACATGGCAAAGAGAAATGAGATTTTTAAATGTGCCGAATGCGGCAATATCGTAGAAGTTATCGTGCCCACGGACAAGGCGATGTGCGGCATGACGCAGCTCACGGAGAACACTACTGACGCAGCCACCGAGAAGCATGTGCCCGTGGTGGAGAAGATCGCGGGCGGCTACCGCGTGACGGTGGGCGAGGTGGAGCACCCGATGACGGAGGCCCACTACATCCAGTTCATCGAGCTCATCACGGACCGGGGCGAACTGCTGCGCAAATACCTCACGCCGAGCGACAAGCCCGTGGCCGAGTTCAAGACCGACTCCGAGAACGTGTACGCGCGCGAGTACTGCAACCTGCACGGCCTCTGGCGCTCCAAGTAAGGCTCCTGCAGCGGCGGAAAATGCTTTTTTCCGACAATTACGCCGCCGGGCCGCAGAACATTCCGAAAGAACATTATCATCATTAAGCCGGACCACCTCGAAGTGGTTCGGCTTAATTCGTTTATACCGCAAGGGGCGATAATCGACGCTTAACTGGGCGAAGCCTAACTGGGAGGGCCGCGGCCCTCCCAGTTATTTCTCGCGCAAATTCAAAACACGAATCTTACATTTATATGTTGTCATCCTCCTGTACGGCTGATCTAATTTCGTCATATGAAAAACGTCCCTTTTCCCGATTGTCGAAAAAGGCTCTTCCCCACTCTTCAAAAACCCTCCCGCATGCGGGGATACTCACATAGGACATGAGTGAAATTACATTTGAGGTAGTTCTCCTCGTCTCAAATGTAGTTTTGGCCTTCCGGGAGCACTGAAAATCATATATTTACAACGGGCAAAAAAAACACCTCTGGAGACGCCTCGAACGAGGGCAAGGAAAATCGATAAGCGCGGCGATAACTGGGAGGGCTGCTGCCCTCAGCGGCCGCATGCCCAATAAGGCAAAGCGCGAAGTAATTTACGGTGCAAGTGACTCTCGATAGAAGTAGATGCGCATAGAGCACTCTACCCTTCTATACCTTTCGCGGCGGCGGACGGGCCGCGCAGCAGCGGTCCTCCCAGCTAAAATGTCTCAAATGTATGTCGCGTATTCCTTCGCGCACTTATGCGGCGGGCGGGGCAAAAGGGCGGCGGGCCAAGTTCTAAAGCAGCCTCATAGGCGGGAGGGAAAGCCCGCGCGCGAAATTCATTGCGAGCGCCCGGCTTATGCTGCTGAATTTCATTATCTTTGCATCAGAATCATTTGCCGTAACAGGCCACCATATCATGAGACATTTCCTCTTTCATCCGTTCCTTACCACCGCCCTCAGACGGGCGGCGCAGACCATACTGCCGTGCATCGCCCTGCTCCTGAGCGCTCAGGCGGGCGCCGACACCATCGCCACCGTATTCTCGCCCGACAGCTCCATCGTCGTGAACGTCAGCCTCGGCGACAAGGGCGCGATCTACTACAATGTGCAGCACGGCGGCCGCACGCTCATCAGCGACTCCAGGCTGGGGCTCAGGGCGGCGAACATGAACTTCACCGAGGGCCTCACATTCACAGGCTGCGACACCGCCGCCATCGATGAGACCTACACCCTGCCCGTCGGCAAGCGGAGCTCATACCTGAACCGCTGCAACGAGATGACCGTCCACTTTCGCAAGACCATCCGTCGCTTCGACGTCGTGGTGCGCGCCTACGACGATGGCGTGGCGCTCAGGTACGCCATAAGCGGCGGCCGCGGCGGATACACCGTGACGGCCGACAGCACGCAGGTGTGCTTCCCGGGATTCCAGAAGTGCTGGGCGCAGGAGTACATCAAGACCTACGAGGGCCACTACAACGGCCGCACATGGGCGCAGACGGCCGCGCTCCCGGGGCAGAAGATGTGCGCCCCCGTGCTCGTGCAGACCTCGGGCGGCAACGGCGATTGGGCGCTGGTGACCGAATCGGACGTGACGGGCACATTCTGCACCTCGGCCATGGTGGCCGACAGCCTGAGCAAGGGCCTGTTCCGCTACTCGATGGCCGGCAACGCCACCATCCAGATACCGTTCGCCTCGCCGTGGAGAACCGTCTTCATCGGCTCGCTGCCCACGCTCGTAGAGTCGACGCTCAACGAGAACCTATGCCCCGCCTCCACCATCGACGATGTGAGCTGGATCAGAACGGGCCTCTCGTCGTGGGACTGGGGAAGCCTTGACGGCAACGACGCGAAGGACCTCAGCTTCATAAAGAGATGTATCGACTACGCCGCCGTGGAGCACTGGCCCTACTTCACCCTCGACGCGGGATGGGACGGCGCGCCCTACCGCCTCAAGGACGTGACCGACTATGCCGCGCGCAAGGGCGTCAAGGTGTTTATCTGGACCCACCAGAACCGCTTTCAGACCAATAAGGCTCAGATCAGGGAAATACTCCGCCGGTGGAAGGACATCGGCTTTGCGGGCATCAAGGTGGACTTCTTCGAGAGCGACGAGCAGAGCATGATGCTCAAGTATCAGTACCTGCTCGAGGTGGCCGGCGAGGTGGGCCTGATGTGCAACTTCCACGGGGCCACCAAGCCCACGGGCCTGAGGCGCACCTATCCCAACCTCCTCTCGCGCGAGGGCGTGTTCGGCGGCGAGAACTACTACTGGGGCGGAGATGTCTCGGCCGCGCACAACATCAATCTCGCCCTGACGCGCAATGTGATAGGGCCGATGGACTACACGCCGGTCGAGTTCGCCAGCCGCGCGGGCGTCCTGCGCCACCGCACCACATGGAGCCATCAGCTGGCGCTCGCTGTGCTCTACGAGTCGGGCATTCAGACGATGAGCGAGTCGTACAACAACCTGCTGCCATCCGTCGCCGCGCCGATGCTCAGGGGGATGCCCGCCTCATGGGACGAGACAAAATGTATCGACGCCTCGCCCGACAAATATGTGACCATCATGCGCCGCAAGGGCGACGACTACTATGTCGCCTCCATCAGCAGCGGCGCGCGCACCATCAGGCTGTCGCTCTCCTTCCTCGGCGAGGGCGACTATACGGCCCAGATATACCGCGACGGCACCTGCCCCTCGAGTATCGCCTACGAGGAGAAGACGGTGAACCGTAGTCAGACGCTCCTTCTGGCCGTCAAGAGCAGCGGCGGATGCAGCATACGGTTCACCAAGACGCCCCATAAGCAGCCCTTCCGCATCACGGCCGAGGCCGAGAACGGCACATTCCAGGGCAACATCACGCGCGAGACGGACAACACGGGCAACTGCTCCGGCGGGCAGTATGCCGGCTATGTGGGCAACGGCAACACGGTGACCAACACCGTCAGCGTCCCCGCCGCCGGCGTCTACGACATGACCATATTCTACATGACCATGGACGACCGCAACATGTTCGTTCAGGTGAACGGCGGCGCACAGAAGACCTACGCCTTCACCGGTAAGGGAAGCTCCTGGGGCGGCAGCGGCCTGGCCATGAAGACCGTCAAGGTGCTCCTGCGTAAGGGCAGCAACACCATCACCTACGGCTACGGGGCCGGAGGATACTGCCCCAACGTCGACCGCATCGAGCTGACGCCTTCGGCAGATTATCAGAGCCTCACATTGGCGCGCATCCTCGCGCCCGCTCAGACGACGGGCCATTTCTCCGCTGCCGAGACCGTCCGCGCCCGCTTCACAGGCGGCGACACCGATCTTAAGAACGTGAAGGTGAGCTACCAGACAGACTACGGCGAGCGCGTGGTGGACAGCATTCCCCTCCTTAGCGCCGGCGACACGGTGGACTATGAGTTCAGCCGCAAGGCGGACCTCTCCGCGGCGGCCAATCACTCTCTGCTCGTATGGATAGAGCCCGACAGCACGCGCGGCATCGTGGGCGACATGGCTTCGGCGCAGCTGACCACCCTTCCCTCCGCCGATGAGAAGGCCGTGAGCTGGGCGAGCGAGGGTGGCAAGGTGGGCGGCTCCAGCTACTACTCCGCCAGCGCCCCGGCCTCCAACCTTATCGACAACAACGAGGCCACCGGATGGACCGACGGCAGCAGCAGCGCGCCATGGGTAACGATATCCCTGCCGCAGACCTACCGCGTGACGCGCCTGGTGATGCGCGACGGAGCCTCCACAGGGAGCGGCAGGAACACCGACCACTACACCGTCTACGTCAGGCCCGACACCAAGTCGACATGGACCGAAGTGCTGGACACCTACTACCGCGAGGGCGACACGGTGAAGGTGGACAACCTCACGCCCGTCAACGCGCAGCAGGTGAGAGTCGTCTTCGCGCGCCCGCTGGACGGCAGCGCGCTCAGCCTTTACAGCATAGACATCTACGGCGACACGGCGCTCATCAACGCCATCCACAGCGTCACCGTCCCCGCCTCGCGCGCCTCTGAGAGGGTCAACGTCTACACGCCCGACGGCGCTATGGTGCGCAGCGGCGTCCCCGCAGCCCGCGCCCTCGACGGCCTCGGCAGGGGTGTCTACATCGTGGGCGAGAGGAAGGTCATCGTCCGCTGACCGCGCACAGGCGTGTCCCCCGGCAGCCGCCTGAGAACACCCGCCCGCGCACACAGCGCTGAGTTTATTTGTGTAAAAGCCTCAACGATCAGGGAAATTGCCCGCCGCCCGCGCACTTCTACAACCTTTCCTTAACGCGCTCCGGCTGGCTAACGCAGTCCAATCCTCCCGCGAACGCATTCCGGAAAGGACTTCCCGTTTACGCGGAAAATCTCACAGCACATGAAAAAATTCCCCTTGGGACAAGAGTAAATTCTACTACGAGATAAAAAATTTTGTAACTACTCAGATCCCCTATACATGAAATAGGAGCATGAAGCCTTGCACACCATTAATTATACATGGCGAGTATGGCATCGAACTTGGAGTTACCGTTCTTTTTTGCTGTATCTACTA
>Ga0256405_10001620_pt1 | contig 59670 bp, 52 predicted proteins | sample RumenRJG_02DNA_FD_189096 | JGI IMG/M metagenome (GOLD analysis project Ga0256405, IMG submission 189096) | Bovine rumen microbial communities from Lethbridge, Alberta, Canada - RJG_02 | ecosystem: Host-associated > Mammals > Digestive system > Stomach > Rumen | place: Canada: Alberta... | reverse complement strand
ATAACATGGCCAACTGTATGCGATGGCGAAATGCTTGAAGGTAAACTCATCAAGCAACTTGGATTAACCTGTATTCCTGGAAACCTCGTTATACAGAATGGTAAGATTATCGCACGCAACTTGCAGACAACCGATTTAGAGAACAAGATCAAACAGCTGCTCCACATGTAAATGTGGTATCATGCGAAGCAGATAAAAAGCAAATGCCCACACAACCATTATAATAAATCAACGCGTTGATAACAAAGACATATACTGCCGCTGTAAACGGATTAGAAGTTACTGAGGTTACTGTAGAAGTCAGCATTAGCAAAGGAGTACAATTCCATCTGACAGGTTTAGGAGATGAAGCTGTACGAGAAAGTAAAGACAGAATAAATGCAGCACTAAGCAATAATGGTTTTCGATTTCCTATAGCTGCTATTACCATCAATATGGCACCTGCTGACCTAAAGAAAGAAGGAAGTTCGTTTGACTTGCCTCTTGCAATAGGTATTTTGGCTGCCAACAACAATCTCAATACCGAGAAATTAGACAAATATATGTTGGTAGGTGAACTTAGCCTTGACGGAAAATTACAACCTATCAAAGGTGCGCTGCCTATCTCTATCAAAGCACGCGCACTCCATTACAAAGGTCTTATCGTTCCAAAACAAAACGTCAAAGAAGCTGCCATCGTCAACAACTTGGAAGTATATGGATTGGAAAATATCAACCAAGTCGTAGATTTCTTCAATGATACAACATCCTTTGAACCTTATATCTTCGACACGAGGTCTGAGTTCAACAAGAAGAGCGATGAATATGATCTCGATTTCGCAGATGTAAAAGGACAAGATAATGTAAAAAGAGCTCTTGAAGTTGCTGCCGCAGGTGGACACAACTTGATCATGATTGGCCCTCCAGGAAGCGGCAAGTCTATGATGGCCAAGCGTTTGCCATCAATACTTCCACCTCTAACCATTGCCGAGAGCTTAGAAACCACTATGATACATTCCGTTGCAGGAAAATTATCAAAGGGCTCGGCCCTCATCAAAGAACGCCCTTTCAGATCGCCACACCACACGATAACAGAGACAGCTCTTGTCGGTGGCGGCTCTACGCCTATGCCAGGAGAAATATCTCTTGCCCATAATGGTATCCTATTTTGTGACGAATTACCGGAATTCAACAAGCATACGCTCGAAGTACTTCGTCAACCATTAGAAGATAGGACCATTACGATCAGTCGTGCCAAATATACAGCACAGTTTCCGTGTAATTTCCAATTTATAGCAAGTATGAATCCATGTCCTTGCGGATATTATGGCGACCCTACTCACCATTGTAACTGTACACCCGGACAAATTCAGAAATACATGAACAAAATCTCTGGTCCACTCCTCGACAGAATCGACATACAAGTAAATATTTTACCTGTACCTTTCTCGGAACTTAGTAATACCAAGAAAGGAGAATCCAGTGAGGTTATCAGAAAACGAGTCGTTAAAGCCCGAGAAATTCAAAATATCCGTTTTAAGGACATCAAAGGAATTCACTGTAATGCACAGATGACAGAGCACATGACAGAGAAATATGTAAAACTTGATGATTCCTGTCTTTCCCTACTCCACATGGCAATAGACAAATTAAGTCTAAGTGCAAGAGCATATACAAGAATCCTAAAGGTGTCAAGGACGATAGCCGACCTGGAAGGTTCAGAAAATATAAAATCCGAACATATTGCTGAAGCCATCCAATACCGCGAACTCGACAGAGGTGATTGGGCAGAAAGATAACAGGGATAAAGTAAAAAAGCATTGCTAAATGCATGATATTCAACGATTTTTTGTAATTTTGCAAGCAAAATAAAAGATATAGTATGGAACAAAAGAAATTTAAGCGTACAACTGTCACAGCGGCATTACCTTATGCCAATGGTGGTGTACATATAGGTCATCTTGCCGGTGTTTACGTACCTGCTGATATCTACGTCAGATATCTTAGACTCAAGAAGGAGGATGTAGTATTTATCGGTGGTTCTGATGAGCATGGTGTGCCTATCACAATTCGAGCAAAGAAAGAAGGTATTACTCCTCAGGATGTTTGTGATCGCTATCATAAGATGATCAAAGACTCCTTCAAGGAATTCGGAATTTCTTTTGATGTATATAGCCGTACCACATCTTCTACTCACAATAAGTTTGCAAGCGATTTCTTCAAAAAGCTCTACGAAGAAGGTAAACTTATCGAGAAAGAATCAGAGCAATACTATGACGAGGAAGCTCACCAATTCCTAGCCGACCGTTATATCATGGGAGAATGCCCACATTGTGGTAACCCTAATGCATATGGCGACCAATGTGAGAAGTGTGGTAGCGATTTAAGCCCTATGGAGTTGATCAACCCTCATTCAACCATCTCTGGTTCTAAACCTGTTATCAGAAAGACCAAGAACTGGTATCTGCCTTTGAACGAATACCAAAACTGGTTGAAGCAATGGATTCTTCAGGAGCATCCAGAATGGCGTCCAAATGTATATGGTCAATGTAAGAGTTGGTTGGATATGGATCTTCAACCTCGTGCCATGACTCGTGATTTGGATTGGGGTATTCCTGTTCCTGTAGAAGGTGCTGAAGGAAAAGTATTATATGTATGGTTCGATGCTCCTATTGGCTACATCAGTAACACAAAGGAACTCTGCGAGAAAGAACCTGAGAAATATGGCAACTGGGAAAAATGGTGGAAAGATCCAGAAACTCGACTGGTTCACTTCATTGGCAAAGACAACATTGTGTTCCATTGCTTGATCTTCCCTACAATGCTTAAAGCACATGGTGATTATATTCTCCCTGATAACGTACCTGCAAACGAATTCTTAAATCTGGAGAATGACAAAATTTCTACCAGTAGAAACTGGGCTGTATGGCTCCATGAATATCTTCAGGATTTCAAGGGGAAACAGGATGTACTCCGATATGTGCTGACAGCAAACGCACCTGAGACAAAAGACAACAACTTCACTTGGAAGGATTTCCAAGAGCGCAACAATTCAGAACTCGTTGCTATCTATGGTAACTTCGTAAACCGTGCCCTCCAATTGACTAAGAAATATTGGAATGGTATCGTTCCTGAATGTGGCGAGTTACAGGATGTTGATAAACAGGCTATCCAAGAATTCAAAGATGTCAAGGATAAGGTTGAATCATACCTCAACGTATTCAAGTTCCGTGAAGCTCAGAAAGAGGCTATGACTCTTGCTCGTATCGGAAACAAATACATCACAGAATGTGAGCCATGGAAGGTTTGGAAGACTGATCCTAAGCGTGTTGAAACCATCCTGAACATCTCTTTGCAGTTGGTTGCCAACCTTGCTATCGCTTTTGAACCATTCTTGCCTTTTTCTAGCAAGGACTTACGCAATATGATTGGTATGGAGGAATTCGACTGGTCTGAACTGGGTAGCACTTCTATCCTGAAACCTGGTCATCAACTGGGTGAACCTCATCTGCTATTCGAGAAAATCGAGGATGAGACAATCCAGCAGCAACTCGACAAACTTGCAAAGACAAAGGAGGCTAACGAAGCTGCTGCCGCTGCTGCAAGCTATAAAGCGAAACCTATCAAACCAACTATCGACTTCAGCGATTTTGAAAAGTTGGATATCCGAGTTGGACATATCAAAGACTGTCAGAAGGTCAAGAAGAGTAATAAACTGTTGCAGTTTACTATCGACGATGGAAGTGGTACCGATCGAACCATTCTAAGTGGTATCGCTAAGATTTACTCTCCTGAGCAACTCATCGGTAAAGATGTATTGTTTATCGCCAACCTTGCCCCTAGAAAGATGATGGGAATTGAAAGTCAGGGAATGATTCTCAGTGCAGTAAACTACGACGATTCTCTTAGTGTCACAACAACATTAGGAGAAGTAAAACCTGGTAGTCAGGTATGCTAACATGATGAAATGGCTACTTGCGAGTATACTTACTCTCATAGAGCTTAACTGTGAAAATTTATTCGACTGCACACATGATGCAGGAAAACTGGATGCGGAGTGGTTACCGAATGGAACATATCGGTGGACTCCGCATCGATATTATAAGAAGCTCAATGGGATAGCACGCATCATCCTCTCACAAACAGAAGATTCAGAATTGCAGAATAAACTTCCCTCTCTAATTATACTTACAGAGGTTGAAAATGATTCTGTGATGAGAGATTTGACAAAGCGATCTTTACTGAGAAATGCCGGATATGATTACATCATGACAAACAGTCCTGATGCAAGAGGTATTGACGTAGCATTAATGTACGATCCCTTTGCCTACAAGCTTGTAGAATGGCATGGCATTAGAGTGATTCCACTAAAGGGAATGAAGGCCACCAGAGACATCCTATATGCAAAATTATCCGATCAGAATAATCAGACCTTATTTGTCCTTGGCGTACATGCTCCAAGTAAATTAGGTGGCGAGAAGGAATCTATGCCTTTCAGAAAGACTGTTGTAGATAAACTGATCTATACTTCCGACTCGATACGACAACAGGAAGGTGACAATGCCAAAATCATCATCATGGGAGATTTTAATACAGAATATAATTCCCTAGAACTACAGTCTCTCCGGCACAGGGGTTTTATCAATGTCACACAGAACGCAACAGGAAGGTATGGGGCTAAAGCTTCTTATAAATATCATGGTAAGTGGGAAAGCATAGACCATTGTTTTATGTCTTCTTCGCTGGCAAAAGACGTGATGGACAGTTGGATAGGTGATAAGACATGGACCTTGATAGAAGACGATACCTACGGAGGTTTAAAACCCTTCAGATGTTATCTTGGTCCGAAGTATCTTGAAGGTTACTCCGATCATCTTCCATTAGTAATCACACTAACAACAAAATAACAAAAGATATTATACAAATTCCATCTATTTTTTGCATACATCAGTTTTATTTCTTACTTTTGCATCAAGAAGCTCTGATAGTTCAATGGATAGAACGTAGGTTTCCTAAACCTTTGATCCGGGTTCGATTCCCGGTCGGAGTACATTTTCTATTAACCGTTTTTAATATTAATACTATGCTTGGAGCCATTATTGGAGATATCGTAGGGTCCAGGTTTGAATTCTCAACCCCACCCCAGAAAGATTTTAAATTATTCACAAAAGATGCTGAATGTGGATTTACTGATGATACCATTTGTACAATAGCTATTGCAGATGCTATTCTCAAGAACATCCCTTATCAGGAGTCCCTACTAAATTGGTGTCGTAAATACCCTAATCCTATTGGTGGATATGGCGTTAGATTCAATGATTGGATAAACGAGAAGAACCCACAGCCTTACAACAGCTTCGGAAACGGAAGTGCTATGCGTGTAAGTGCTATAGGATGGTTATTCAACGACTATAACGATATTTTGCAGCAGGCAAAACGAAGTGCTGAATGTACTCATAATCATCCGGAAGGTATCAAGGGAGCTCAATGTGTGGCCACCCTGATATATTGGCTGAGAACATGCAGAATCACTAAAGACGAAGTAGAACATGCTATCAAGAAGAATTTCGGCTATGAGATACCTCCTCTCAAGGATATCTACAAAATAGGAAGTGAAGGACATTTCGATGGTATCTGTCAGGAAACTGTGCCATGGGCTATCAGATGCTTCTTGGAGAGTCAGAACTTTGAAGACGCTATACGAATAGCAGTCTTGGCAGATGGAGATACTGATACAAAAGCTGATATCACCGGTGCTATTGCTGAAGCTTTCTATGAAATTCCTGATACAATGATAGAAGAAACTTTCAGTTATCTACCTAAAGAAATGCTGAATGTAATAGATTTGTTCTACGAGAAATTCTCTACCGACAACAAATAGTGCCAATGAATTCAGGAATGTTTAACAAATCTTTCATTGTTTAATTTTCAACCGATAAAAGGTGGTTATAATTCGTGAATTCAGAATAAAAGACTAGTTGATTGGGAATACAAAAATTACGAGCAATATCACAACTCGTTGACTAACAAGCGATTACACTTTTCATATCCTATTTTTACATCAAAATATATAGGGTGCGAAGGCTTATACAGTTAACTGCATAGGTCTACGCACCTATTCACATCTGTTTACGAAGTTAACTGCGTAAGGTGATGAAGTTAACTACGTTCTAGAAAACGACTCCTAAAAGGATATTTTTCTTCTTTTTCAGCCCTTAAATACTTCCTTTTTGCTCTAGATGGAGTAAAAAGATGAATACTTTTCCTTTTAACAATTACGAGATAAAGTTTAAAAATTATAAAAAGAATCATTCAATACAGATGATATGAATACAAAATAAGCCCTATGATTTATAATGAATCATAGGGCTTATTATAAATAGGTATCTCAGCCGAGATACCTATTTATATATTATTCAGCTACGGCAACTTCTGCGTTAGCCTTGTCCTCCTCACGAATCTTCTTACCCAAAACAATATATGCCATTGGAGAAGCGATGAAGATAGAAGACAATGTACCAATTACGACACCGATGATCATTGCGAATGCAAAGCTACGGATACTGTCGCCACCCAACACGAAGATTGATACCAACACGATCAATGTTGATACTGATGTATTAATGGTACGTGCAAGAGTTTCGTTGATAGACTTGTTGAACAATGCCTGAATATCAGTCTTTGCCAAAAGTCCCTTACGCTCACGAAGATGCTCACGGATACGGTCGAACACAACCACTGAGTCGTTGATATCATAACCGATTACTGTCAAGATAGCACCGATGAAAGTCTGGTCAATCTCCAAAGAGAAACCAATCCAACCATAGCATAGTGAGAAGAAACCGATAACGATAGTGGTATCCAAAACCAAGCCGACAATAGAACCGATTGAGAAACCGATATTGCGGAAACGGAGCAGGATATAGAGGAAAATAAATACCAATGCAAGGGCTACACTAACGATTGCTCCATAAGTGATATCCTTAGCAACAGAAGGACCTACCTTTGCACTACTGATGATACTACCACCCTGACGGATATCTGGGTTCTTGAAGGCCTCAACACTAGACTGGCTAATGAAACCTGCCTTCTTAAGTTCCTGATAGAGTTTTGTTTCTACCTTATCATCCTCTGTAGGACTATTGGTATCAATATTATAGTTGGTAGAGATACGGATAGTCTTACCATCTGTACCAATTGCAATCACTGAAGTTGTTGCCAACTTACCTGCATTTGGACCAACGGTATTGGTAAATGCATTATTCAATACTGAACGTACCTGCTCTACTTCTACTGGTTTATCAAGTGTTACAACATAGTTACGACCACCTGTAAAGTCAATACTCTGACTCAAGCCACGAACTGCGAAACTGATGATACAGATTACGATGGCAACACCCCAAGCAGTGAAACTCTTCTTGTACATACTCATGAACTTGAAGTTGGTTCCCTGCATTAGGTTCTTACTGAAACCTGTCCAGAACTTCAGATTCATCCAGCGATTATTCTTAAGCTGATACTCATAAACAAGACGTGTCAAGAATACTGCTGTGAAGAATGAGATAACAATACCGATAATCCATGTAGTAGCAAAACCACGGATAGGACCAGTACCGAATACATAAAGGATTACACCAGTGATAAGAGATGTGAGGTTAGAGTCGAAGATCGCAGAGAATGCATTGCTATAACCTGCTGCTACAGCCTGCTTCATTCCCTTACCTGCACGAAGTTCCTCCTTGATACGCTCATAGATAAGTACGTTGGCATCTACCGCAGTACCCAAGGTAAGCACCATACCGGCAATACCACTCATCGTAAGAGCTGCCTGGAATGAGGTTAATATACCGAGTGTAAAGAATACATTGACGATCAATGCAAGATTTGCTATCATACCAGGAACGAAATTATACATCAATACCATGTATAAGATCAATAATACGAAAGCAATAACGAATGATACAAGACCCTGCTGGATAGATTGAGCACCTAGGGTAGGACCTACAACTTCTTCCTGTACGATATGAGCAGGAGCTGGCATACGACCAGACTTCAAAGTGTTAGCCAAATCTTTTGTATCTTGAATGGTGAAGTTACCACTGATCTGTGAATTACCACCATCAATCTCTTGATTTACGTTTGGTGCAGAATATACGACACCATCCAAAACAATTGCAATGGCCTTACCGATGTTGGCCTTGGTCAACTGAGCCCACTTGCGAGCACCTTCTGTATTCATGCTCATGCTAACCACTGGGCGACCCATCTGGTCGAACTCATCCTTAGCATCAGTGATAACATCACCCTCCAGTGGAGCACGTCCATTAGGTGTTGTAACCTTCAAGGCATGAAGTTCGAAGATATTCTTTGCCTGAATACCATCAGCTGGTTTTGCACTCCACAATAACTTCAAGTCATTAGGAAGTACTTGTTTAGCAACTTGAGAATAGATAATCTTATTGATGGCTGCTGTATCACGAACACTTGCATAACCTACTAGGCTCAAGCTCTGACGACCTGTGAGCTGAAGACGAGCAAGGAGTGGATGCTGCTTGATGGCTGCCTTTTCGGCTGCGTTCTCAGAAACTACAGCATTCTTATTTACACCCTTCAATTGGAACTTAGAAGGAGCCTTCTTCTCTGCCTTTTCAGCTTTAGTAGTATCAGCTTCTGCACCAGCTACCATACGTGCATCAAGTTGCTGAAGGTAAGGAGCAATCTCGTCGCTGTTATAAGTCTCCCAGAATTCCAAGTTTGCAGAACCCTGAAGTAACTTACGCATACGCTCTGGCTCTTTGATACCAGGCATCTCTACCATGATACGGCCTTCCTGTCCCTCTAGCTTCTGGATATTTGGCTGAACGACACCGAACTGGTCGATACGGGTACGAACAACATTGAATGAATTGTCGATGGCTGCACTAACCTGCTCGCGAAGTACCTTCTCTACTTCACTATCAGAACTCTGAGGAGAAACCTTGCCTTGCAACTGCTGGGTAGCAAAGATTTCTGCCAACTTGTGTCCAGGAGCATTCTTATGATATGCATTGATGAACAATGAGATGAAATCACTCTGACTCTTCTCCTCTTCCTGACGAGCTTCCTTCATTGACTTTACGAAAGCCATATCAGTCTTGTGGTCAGCAAGCATCTCAACAACATCTGGTACTGAGATCTCAAGAACAACATTCATACCGCCCTTCAAGTCTAGACCTAGACCAATCTGGGTTTCCAAGCACTTCTTGTAAGAATAGACACCCAAATATTTCACAGAGTCCTTATAATCCTGCTGTGCCACTGGGTCGCTAATCTTGGCTGCCTGACTATCGTAATAACTGGTTGCTCCAGCAAAAGATAGGTAGAAGACGCTGACAAGTGTCAACGCTACGGCAACAAAAATTACTAATCCTTTGTTTTGCATTTTTATTTTGATATGTTTTTAATTATTGATTTTCTTGGTTTACACTATTATAGACATGCAAAAATACACATTTTCTACCATTTATGAAAATTTATTGCCACATATTTTATCCTTTTACTTGCTTTTTTATCCAACATATTATAGGATAGTGATCAGAGGCTTTTATCTTACTGTCTACAACGCATCGATATGGGATAAAATCATCTGAGCACATAACATTGTCTATCCTCACGAAGAAGCCTCCGCGATGATAGCTTATTCCTAGTCCATTTCCTGACTCTATATAGCAATCTTTCAATTTCTTAGCGATTACTCTGTGGGCATAGGAGATAGGTCCGTCATTGAAATCTCCGCATACGATTATCGGATATCTCAGATGTTGTTCGATATAGTCGGCTACAGCATCTGCTTCCGGTGCACGCTTCTGAGTGGATTCTGCGAGTTTCTTTACTAGCATCTTTGAAGTTTCTTCGGCAGTATCCTTATGTAGATTTCCCTTTAACAGGTCCTTGAAATCTTTTCGCTGTTCTTTTGTCAACCCTGTTGTCTCTAGATGATTGTTTACGACAACAACGGTGTCCTTGCCTACGAGTAATTTCCAAGCTCCACTCAAATTACCTTTCGATTCGAACTCGATTCTGTCTTTGCCTACGATAGGATAACGGGAATAGATGGCTATAGCCTCTCCTCCTTCTCCTACGGACATGGTATCGCTATATTGGTAAATGGGATTAAGTTTTTGATTGATATCATCTTGAGAGACTATTGATGTTGAGAATTCCTGTAAACATACAATATCTGCTCGTTCTTTACATAGATAGTTCAAAATCTCCATTCCGGCGCCTTTTGAATGGTCGTATTCGCCAAATGACAGGATGTTATAGGACAACACCTTGAGGGATCTCTGAGGTACATCATGCGAAACATTAATGGGAATGTATTTCCGTACAGGACAATAACAGATGATGAAACCGACAAACGGGATCAAGGAGTAACGAGGCTTAAAAAGCAACCAGAATATCAGGAATCCCAAGTTTATTAACAGAAAGACAGGAAATGCCAATCCCGCATTACTGAGCATTGGGAATTCCGTAGGATTAAGGTAATCCGAGTACCCTACCAAGAACATGAGGATAATAGACGATATATTAGCCCCAGCCAGTATTTGCAACGTATATTTTTTGAAATCTCTCAGCATAACAATGAAAAATTATTTATGCTGATCGAAAAGTTTCTGCTTTTCTTCATACGTAAGAGCGTCATAGCCGCTCTTTCTGATCTTATCAAGTATTCTGTCTATCTCGTCTTGATTGGCTTTTCTCCTAGCATCCTGCTTTCTATCAGTCTGTCTCTCATCATGATAATAGGAACTTGACTGGCTATTCGTCTTTTTCCGTTCAACTTCGTCAAACATTCTCCTTATCTTATTCAGTATCTCGTCGCTCTTCCGCTCCTTATGATAACCATTCAGTGGACTTTTACCCCAGTATTTTATCATTATGAAGCCAAAAACCATACCACCAAGATGGGCAACATGAGCCACGCCATCACCGGTAGTTGTAATTGCAAGATAGAGTTCTATCGCCACATATCCCATCACAAGCCATTTTGCCTTGATCGGAAATGGGAATGGAATGATAAACATTCGTTCGTTTGGAAACAACATTCCAAAGGCCAAAAGTATAGCATACACAGCTCCTGAGGCTCCTACTGTAGTCCATTGATTAATCAGACTAGGATCTATAGGCATATAGGTTATATACTGCATATACTGCGCAAGTTCTTGGAACAATCCTGCGCCAACACCGCAACAAATGTAATAAAAAAGGAATTTCTTAGCACCCCACACTCGTTCTATAACACAGCCGAACATCCACAAAGCAAACATGTTGAACACAATATGCGTAATGTTTGCATGCATAAACATATACGTGAACAACTGATAATAGTGGAAATCTGGCGCTAAAAAGAAATGAAGCCCCAATATGTTGTTTAAGTCCAAAGGTAGACCACTTGGACCAGAAAACATTCTTAATATTTCCATTGCAAGAAATGCGATAATATTAATTATCAGCAGATTTCTCGTCATAACCGTCAACTTCAACATAATGCGTAGAATTAATGTGTCTAGTAATATCGATAACAGCAGCAAAAGTACTAAAAAAACCTCTGATTACCACAATAAATAGGGGTGTTAACAACTTTTTTTTTGTATTTTCCGTATTTTTCTTGTTTTTTTGTTGTAATTATCAAAAGTGTTTTCTATATTTGTCATCAAATAACATAAAATTTTATCGAATTATTAATTTCTAAATTTAAAATTATGAACAAGACAGAATTAATCGAGAAGGTAGCTAAAAATGCCGACTTAGCAAAGGTAGATGCAAAGAAAGCTGTTGAAGTAGCATTAGACGCATTCAAGGACGCTTTGGTAAAAGGCGATAAGATACAGTTGATTGGTTTTGGTACTTTCTCTATAAATGAGCGTCCTGCACGTACAGGTATCAACCCAGCTACAAAGCAGAAGATCAACATCCCTGCAAAGAAGGTTGTTAAATTCAAGGCAGGTGCTGAACTCGATGCTGAAGTAAATAAATAATTGTCAATAATTATTTCAATATAGAAGGATGGCCATAAGGGTCATCCTTTTATGTTTTATATAGATATATATAATGCAAAAATAGCCAAGTAGTAAAAACTACCCGGCTATTTCTGTTGTCCTAGGCGGACTCGAACCACCACTGACAGAACCAAAAACTGTAGTGCTACCATTACACCATGGGACAATCGTGTTTGCAAAGGTAGTGTTTTTTTATGCCACTACCAAATTTTTCTGCAACTTTTTTTAATGTTATACAGTTTATATTGCTTACTTTACTGTAATAAGATAGTAATTCTTCTTTCCACGCTGAACAAGAAGGTATTTACCATCTATCAAATCTTCTGCTGTTACAGGTCGATCGAATGCTGTAAGTTTCTCTTTATTCAAGCTTACACCATTACCTTTTACCAACTTGCGCATCTCGCTCTTACTTGGGAATATGTCCCATCCTTCTTGGCAGAACAAGTCTACGGCAGGGGTGCCCAATTGGTCTTTATCAACAATGTAATGAGGAACATCCTTGAAGACATCATTAAGTGTAGCCTCATCGAGTTGAGCCAAACTGTCTTTAGTAGCCTTACCAAAGAGGATATTACTTGCTGCAATAGCCATATCAAGGTCTTCCTTTGAATGTACCATTGTAGTAACCTCTTCAGCCAAACGACGCTGCAAAATACGACGTCCTGGATCCTGACGATGTTCTTCGATCAAACCTTCTATCGTAGGCTGATCCAAATCAGTAAAGATCTTGATATAACGTTCTGCATCAGAATCTGTTACATTCAACCAGAACTGATAGAATGCATATGGCGTCGTTCTGTTACGATCAAGCCATACATTACCACTCTCCGTCTTACCAAACTTCTTGCCATCAGCCTTGGTAATCAAAGGACATGTAAGGCAGAATGCTTCTGCATCATTTCCTAAGGTACGGCGGATCAATTCGGTACCTGTTGTCATATTTCCCCACTGGTCGTTACCACCGAGCTGTAGTCTTACACCATAATGCTGATACTGATACAAGAAATCGTATCCCTGAAGCAACTGATAGGTAAATTCTGTGAAAGAAAGTCCATCACGAGCCTCACCATTCAGACGTTTCTGTACAGAATCCTTAGCCATCATGTAATTTACTGTGATGTGCTTACCTACCTCACGAGCAAAATCAAGGAATGAGAAATCCTTCATCCAATCATAGTTGTTCACAAGTTCGGCTTTATTAGGTTCTGTACCATCGAAATCAAGGAATTTTGCTACCTGCTTCTTGATAGCCTCTTGGTTATGATATAGTGTCTCAGAATCAAGCAGATTGCGTTCCTGACTCTTACCTGAAGGGTCACCAATCATACCTGTAGCACCACCTACAAGCAGATAAGGCTTATGACCACAACGCTGCAGATGACGCAGCATCATGATACCACAAAGGTGACCAATATGTAATGAATCAGCCGTTGGGTCTGTACCTAAATAAGCAGAGACCATATGCTTCTGAAGATACTCTTCAGTTCCAGGCATGATCTGAGCCAGCATACCACGCCATTTCAGTTCTTCAACAAAATTTTTCATCGAATGAAATTTTATATTTACTTTTATTTATTAGGGCGCCTTTACAGGACAACTTACGGAACTGGATCATATCCACTTCCACCCCACGGATTACATCTTAAAATTCGCCATATTGCTAACGCCAACCCCTTGATAGGTCCATGCTTCAAGATAGCCTGACGGGCATATTCGGAACATGTGGGAGTGAAGCGACATGACGGTGGTGTATACGGAGTAATAAACTTCTGATAAAACACAATAGGCTGTACCAACAACCAAGCTATTGCATGAGAAACCTTATTTATATTAGCCTTAAATAGGTTCATATTTTCTCTACAACTCGTTGCATCAGCAATCCTACGCATTTTTCCACATCAGGTGTCTCATGTAGTTGGTCATCCAACCAAATAAGGGCCATCACTAATTTCTTATTTTCTCGTCCGTCCATAACTTGACTGAGAACATGTCTGTTTCTCCGATATGCTTCACGAACCTGGCGCTTTACGCGATTGCGTTTCACCGCGCGTTTGAAACAACGCTTAGGCACACTCACAAGCAACATAACGGACGGTTCACCTTCGTTCCGTTCCATCTGCTGAAAGACTAAGCGCAAAGGATAAACCGACATAGAAGAGCTTCCTCCATGCGAAAAGAGACGGTCGATGAGCAGTTTACTACATACACGCTCTTTCTTACTGAATGTCAAAGTCTCGTCTTCCGACATTTACTTATTTTTCTTCAGATAATCTTTTAAAGCAGCTGTCATTGAAGGGAATTGTTTGGAAGGAGCTTCGAAATCTAATCGTAAGCCTTCCTCTTCAACAGCCTTTGCTGTAGCAGGACCAAATGCTGCAATCTTGACATCACCCTGTACAAAATCAGGGAAATTCTTTTTCAAAGCCTTTACACCTGTAGGACTAAAGAATATCAACATATCATAATCGAAATTCTTCTTTTCTTCCTCGCTAAAATCATTACTTACTGTGCGATACATCACACACTCTTTATGATTCAGGCCTTTAGCTGTCAACAGATTAGGGATACTATCGTTATGAACACTACTCATAGGAACAAGATACTTCTCGCTCTTATGTTTAGTCATCAAAGGGATTAATCCATCTATCTTTCCTGTTGTACCAAAGAATATCTTGCGCTTACGATACTGCACATATTTTTGAATATATAAGGCGATATTCTCAATAACACAGAAGTATTTCATATCTTCTGGTATTGTGACACGCATTTCTTTAGCCAACTTGAAATAGTTGTCTATTGCATGGCGAGAGGTAAATACCACAGCAGAGTAGTCTAACAAATTAACCTTCTGCTGGCGGAATTCCTTAGAGTCTACGCCCTCGACCTTGAAGAATGGACGAAATACACAGTCTACGCCAAATTCTCTTTCAATGTCGAAATATGGTGATTTCTCGCTTGTAGGCTGTGGCTGTGAAACCAAAATCTTCTTAATCATCTCTATTCTGTCCTAAAAATTTATTTTCAAATAATTATCAATCATAAGAAGCACTCCTCGTAATGCGAACAAGGGAACGACTTCAAGGGCACAAAAGTACAAAAAAAATTGCACAAAAGCGCCTATCTTATAGAAAAATATAATATACAGTTTATAAAACGTAAGTAATTTAAACAAAATGATAACTATCATTGTATAAATTACGGCGCTCTCCATCGACAATCCGAAGAAGGAAAGCAATAGAATCATAGGAAACTGAGCTGCACCTTCTGCTGCCGTCAGAAAGGAGAAGGATCGAAACCAATGTTTATTTTTTTTCTTGTCAAAGAACACCCAATTTACAAACCAATAGGCTATTCCCTTCAAAGAGAAATAGAGCAGGAACGCTAATGAGTATATTCCTATTACACCATAGTTGGCTATAATGAATGTCTCACTGAGGAATGTTCGGGTAAAGAAGAAATAGGTAATGGCCAAGAGCAAACTGGTTTGGAGCAAGAAGAAAAACTGAAACTGCATCTCTACAGAGGTTTCTCTTATTCCTGTTTCTGTATTTCTCGGAACATAGAAGAATTTCTTGATCTGACGAAGAATAAACTCTTTCGTTTGAGCAATAGAAATTGAACCCAACACAAAGCAACCTAGTAAGATACTGGTTATCAAATTATCACCTGCGATAGTATAAGGTATAGGGTCACCGGCCACACCTAAACGACCACCCGGCAGTTCGGGGTGGAAAAGGGAATCCTTCGAGAAGAAAGATTCTTTATAGTAGGTAGGCAAACTGACATCGCGCAGACTATGCCCTATTGGTTGACCTGGCAGATGCAAGGTATCCGGGTTAGAACTCCAATGCACAGGTTGCGGAGAAAAATGAGCCTGTATCATGGAATCCTGCTCTTCAGGCGTAGCATTTTTAGGCAACCAGCTCAGCACCTCGCGAGGTGTGAGCTGATGACTATGATGTTGTGCCGATGCCACATTTTGCTCTGCATCGGACAAGAAGGAAGTACTGTCTGCCTGTAATACTGACATTACCTTTATAGATTAAACGCTTTTTTAATTATTTCTACCTGATCGAGTTTCTCCCATGTGAAGAGTTCTACATCCATTGTCTTTGTCTCATGATAGCGACTTGTGAATGTCTTCTTTACGATTTCATTCTTTCTACCCATATGTCCATAGGCGGCTGTCTCCAAATACATCGGCTGCCTCAGTTTCAACTTGCGTTCAATAGCCTTTGGACGGAGATCGAACATCTCACCAATCTTCTTAGCGATATCGCCATCCGACATTTTCACATTGCTACGGCCATAGGTATTCACATAGATACTAACAGGTTCTGCCACACCAATAGCGTAAGCTAACTGTACCAGCATTTCATCAGCTACACCGGCTGCTACCATATTTTTAGCAATGTATCGTGCAGCATAGGCGGCACTACGGTCTACCTTAGAAGGGTCCTTACCAGAGAACGCGCCACCGCCATGAGCTCCTTTACCACCATAGGTATCTACGATTATCTTACGACCAGTAAGTCCTGTATCTCCATGAGGACCACCGATAACGAATTTACCTGTAGGGTTTACGAAATATTTGATATCATCGTTAAACAATGACAGGACTTTATCATCACAAAGAGCTTTCACTCTAGGCATCAAGATATTGATAACGTCATCTTTGATCTTGGCCAACATACGATCGTCATCACTATCGAATTCGTCATGCTGTGTACTTACCACAATCGTATCTATGCGCTGTGGAATATTGTCGTCGCTATATTCTATCGTCACCTGACTTTTAGAATCGGGACGAAGATAGGTCATCACCTTACCTTCTTTGCGGATATCTGCAAGAACTCGCATGATCAAATGCGCTAAATCAAGTGATACAGGCATCATGTTTTCAGTTTCGTTACAAGCATAACCAAACATCATACCTTGGTCACCGGCACCTTGATTATCTTCATCCTCACGACTCACGCCACGATTGATATCGTCGCTTTGCTCATGAATGGCAGAAAGAATACCGCAAGAATCACCATCAAACTGATATTCCGACTTGGTATAACCAATCTTCTTGATTGTGTTTCGGGCTATTGTAGGTAAATCAACATAAGCTTCAGAACGAACTTCACCCATAATGACCACCTGACCGGTTGTTACAAATGATTCGATAGCACAATGTGCTTGATTATCATATGCCAGGAATTGATCTAACAAAGCGTCTGAAATCTGGTCTGACACCTTATCAGGATGTCCCTCTGACACTGATTCTGATGAAAATAAATACGACATATTGTTATTCTCTAATTATTAATTCTTTATATGAACGTGCAAAGTTACAAATTTTTAAGTTACCCACCAACTATTTTAGGCATTAACCCTAAAAATTACATATTTTATTCATTGATACCATTCGAATGGTTCTTTTTATAGTTGATATTTCGTGGATGATGCTCTAATATTTCTCGTCGCAAGTCACTTATTTCCAAGTGGGTATAGATTTCTGTCGTACCAATACTCTCATGGCCTAACATTGCTTGTATAGATCTCAAATCAGCTCCTCCTTTCAGCAATGCTGTGGCAAAAGAATGGCGCAAGGTATGGGGTGAAATAGTCTTCTGTATTCCAGCCAGTTTGGCTTGTCGCTTAATCATGATAAGTACCATGACTCTCGTGAGATGATGGCCGCGACGGTTTAGAAAGACATAACTCTCCTCACCAGGTTTAATCTTTAGTTTATTTCTATCGTAAGCCCATAATTCCAGTTCGTGAATCGCTTTGTCTGATATCGGGACAAGTCGTTCTTTCTTGCCCTTACCGATTACACGAAGAAACTTCTCTTCGATAAACAAATTACTATATTGTAAATTTACTAATTCTGACACTCGAAGGCCACAGGAAAAGAGCACCTCTATGATCGCCTTATTGCGCTGTCCTTCAGGCTTGCTCAGATCTATGGATGCTTCCAATGTATCAACCTCCTCAGTTGACAGGTATTCAGGAAGATGTTCACCGATATGAGGCGAGGAAAGCAATTCCGTGGGGTCTTCTTTTAAATATCCATCCTTTACCAAGAAACCATAGAAAGATCTGATTCCACTAAGTATTCTCGCTTGTGATCTAGCTCCTACTGCCTTGTCATGTAACCAGGCAACAAAGGTATCCATATCCTCCAACTTCACCTCCAGCAACGACATATCTTGTTCTTCAAGAAAGTCCATGAGATATTTCAAGTCATGTTGATAAGCAGCCAGAGTATTCGGAGAATAATTTCGCTCTAGTTTCAAATATCTGACATAGGTTTTTACAATATTCGTAATAGATTTTTTGTCTTTCTCCATTTTTTACTTTATCTTTGCAGCAAAGATAAACAATTTTTCTGATATGAAAATACAAATTATTAACGGACCTAATCTTAATTTGCTTGGCGTAAGAGAACCTGAAATCTACGGCAACCACAATTTTGAGACTTATCTTCAGGAACTACGTAGTAAATTTCCTGATATTACCATAGAGTATTATCAGAGTAATATAGAGGGTGAGCTCATCAATAAAATCCAAGAGGTCGGTTTTGATTATGATGGTATTGTGTTGAACGCGGGAGCCTATACACATACAAGCATTGCCTTACAGGATTGTATTCGTTCTGTAAAATGTCCATGCGTTGAAGTACATATCTCGAATGTACATACACGTGAGGAATTCCGTCATCATAGTTATATCAGTGCTGCTTGTCTGGGAGTAATTTGTGGGTTTGGACTTAACAGTTATGAACTTGCCATCCGAGGCATCTGTGCAAATCTTGGGTCAAACAAATAATTATCGCATGACAGAAACAGAACTTATCCATCAATATATTCTTGATCATAGTGATGCTGAGGGTGAATATCTTCATCGCCTTTGGCGTGCAACCAACATTCATACCATACATGGTCGTATGGTCAGTGGGCATCTACAAGGTCGCATTCTGAAAATGTTTGTACGAATGATTCAACCTAAGAACATTCTGGAGATAGGTACATTCAGTGGATATAGTGCGATCTGTATGGCAGAAGGATTAGGTAAGGATGGAAAGATTTATACCTTTGACGTTAACGACGAAATAGAAGACTTCACTCGTAATTGGATTGAAGGAAGTGGATTTGGCGATAAGATAGAAATGATCATCGGAGACGCTAAGGAATATGCTCCCAAGCTGGGAATCACATTTGATATGGCTTTCATTGATGGAAACAAGCGTACTTATATAGAAGACTACGAGATGACTCTTAGTATCCTTCGGCCCGGGGGATTCATCCTTGCAGACAACACATTATGGGATGGACATGTTGTAGATCCTTCTTACAATCATGACCGACAGACACAGGGTATAGAGAATTTTAATGATTATGTCGCCCAAGACGCAAGAGTAGAAAAAGTTATGCTACCCTTGCGTGATGGACTGACCATAATCCGAAAAAATTAATTGAGTAATCGCTTACTTAGATATCTTACAGGATACCATACGGCTAGCCAGCCTACCGTAACTACTGTAATGAAAATCAGAAGCACATCGGTATAATGTACACTTACCGGATAAGAATCTACGATAAATGAACCTTCTGCATCTCCCAGTCTGACAAAACCATATTGCTGCTGTAAAAGACAAAGCAGAAGACCGAAACCAATGCCGATGACGGCTCCTATTACAGCAATCATTCTTCCCTCAAACAAGAAGACTCTAACGATCTGTTTATCACTAGCACCCAAATTTCTCAGTGTGACAACATCATTTTTCTTGTCTATAATCAGCATTGACAACGAACCGATAATGTTGAAACAAGCTATGATCAAAATAAATGTAAGGAAGATATAGGCTATTATCTTCTCGACAGACATAATCTTAAATGTATCTTCCTGTTGTTCAAACCGATCAAGGACTTTGTATTTATCACCCACAATCTTACTGATCTTTGCCCTCACGGTTTCCAAGTCAGAACCGGGCTTTAATCTGAGTTCCAAAGCAGACAACATTCCTTGTTGGCCAAATAGATTACGTGCGAAGGCAATAGAAGTGATGATATAATTTTTATCATACTTGGCCTGTTTTACGGAGAATATCACTCCTGGAGACAACAAGGAATCTACGACGAAACCGTCTGCAGGATTCGCCATATCCAGTTGTCCTTCTTTCTTAGGAGCATATACTTTTAGATAGCCATCCCATCGACTTCCTGTTCCTAGATCCATTGCCAGACGTATTCCTAACGTTCCATATTGCAAATTAGCCGCATGCAACTGGAAACTCCCATCACCTGTAAGGATGTCATTGATGTGGGACAACTCTGCAAAGTTATCATCCACACCCTTGATTTTAACCATGGCTTGTTTTCCATTAAACATGGCCAACGCCTGATCCTCCACACACTCTGTAGCGATACTTACCTCCGGCAATTGCTTTATTTGGGTTAATATCGAATCATCAGAAGGTGCTGTTTTTCCCATAGTCGGAACGATCTCCAACTGGGGGTCAAAACTAGTGAAAAGTGTTGCTACTAAATCGTGAAATCCATTAAAGACACTCAGTACGATAACCAATGCCATCGTAGCAACAGCCACACCAATTACTGAGATTGCACTAATCACATTAATGGCATGGGTACTTTTCTTTGAGAAAAGATATCTGCGAGCAATAAAAAATGGAAAATTCATTATTTCTTCAACAATTCGTCGATGTGTTCTATATAATCAAGAGAGTCATCGATAAAGAATCTTACCTCTGGCACAATACGTAATTGCTTAGCTACACGGGTTCCTAATTCAAAACGGATAGACTTCTCGTTCTTCCTGATATTCTCCAAGATCTCGTCGCCCTTATCAGAAGGGAAGATAGACAAGTAGGCTGTACAGATACTCAGATCAGGACTTACGCGAACTCTTGTCACACTAACAAGCACACCATGTGTCTTACTGGTTTGCAACTGGAAAATTGTTGCGAGCTCCTTCTGTAGGAGTCGTGATATTCGGTTTTGTCTCGTTTCTTGCATAATTTTATAATTTAATCATTCAAAATCGACATGACTCACATGCACATCTTCATGTAGAAAGATTCTTGCACTTTCTTTAAACTTATCTGGGTTCTCCGTTGTATAATAATCACAATTTCCACCCTTTGTACAGGCCTTCTCTATATCGGGATGACGATGCAAATAATCCTTCAAGCAGTCTGCCACATACTCACCTTGTGGTACTATTCTGACGTTAGGATTCACATACTTCAGAATTTTAGGCATAAGCAATGGATAGTGTGTACAACCTAATATGATCGTATCTATATCTGCATCTTTGTGCATCAACTCATCAATGCGCTTCTTTACGAAATAATCGGCTCCCGGACTATCTGCCTCATTATATTCAACGAGCGGCACCCAAAAAGGACAAGCTACTCCGCTCATCTTAATATCTGGCCATAGCTTACTGATTTCCAAATCATAGCTATGACTTTTCACCGTACCTTCTGTAGCAAATAGACCTACATGATTATTTCTCGTCAGATGACCGATGACCTCTGCCGTCGGTCTGATCACTCCCAGTACGCGTCGCGAAGGATCCAATTCTGGAAGGTCTCTCTGCTGAATGCTCCTCAGAGCTTTAGCAGAAGCTGTATTACATCCCAATATCACCAGATGGCATCCCATCTCAAAAAGTTTGATAACGGCCTGACGGGTAAATTGATATACTACATCGAACGAGCGTGTTCCGTAAGGAGCACGTGCGTTATCACCCAAATAGATATAATTATAATCAGGCAGCAACTGTCGGATTCCATGCAATATGGTCAGTCCGCCATATCCTGAGTCAAAGACGCCGATTGGTCCTGGATTTGATGGTAACCTCATTCTATTCTATAATTAATGAGCTAATTCTATTTTCAAGGCATCTGTAATGTCAATACCCATATTGGTATCAACATAAGGTAAGGAGTCTTCGTCCGAATTCATGACGAACGCCAGATTCAACTTCTGTCCTACAGTTTTTACAGCCTCAAAAACTTTTTTCTTTACCGGAGCATAAGCTTCCACCTCAGCCTGCTTCAGTAGTTTCTTGGAATTTTCCTTGAAAGCTATATTTTTCTCCAATAACTCGCGCAATTCTGATTGTCGTTTTTCAAGAATCGATGGAGCGAAATCATGCTGACCCTCTAAAAACTCTTCATATTTACGATTAAACTCAGACTCTGAGCGCTTCGTTTCTGCTTCATACTTAGAAGTAAGCGTAGCCATATTCTGCTTAGCAACAGTATATTCCGGCAACGATTCCATGACGTTCTGCAAACAGAAATATCCAAATCTCAGACTCTGAGCCTGAACTGTCGACATTGCAACAGTCATGATCAATAACAGAACAAGTTTTTTCATCATTAACACATTTAATATTAGAGAAACAAGGGCAGGCACTTCATAGGCCTGCCCTCAATAACGTATATCTTTTATACTAATTACTTCAATTTAGCCTTAACCTCGGCTGTAACATCCTTAACGGTAGTACCTGTGTAAAGAGCTGCACCATCTTCGAAGATGAATGTATAGCCGCCCTCTTTACCTACCTTCTCGATGGCATCTTGAACACTAGCAGAGATTGGCTGCAACAGTTCTGCATTTTTCTTCTGCAATTCGTTCTGTGCATCATTGTAAGCCTGCTGTACCTTCTGAGAAAGACTATTCAACTCCTCCTCCTTAGCTTTCTTTGCTGTAGGATTCATTGTTGACTGGCTTTTCTGATACTCGTCAACCTTACGCTGAAGCTCATCCTGCATAGATTTTATCTCATTCTCTTTCTGCTTTGACAAAGCTGAGATTTCACCCTGAGCCTTAGCATAAGAAGGGAGAGACTCTACAACAGCACGGGCATTTACCTTTCCAAATTTCTGAGCAAACATTGCCATTGGTGCGCAAAGCATCAACATCAAAATAAGTTTCTTCATTTTCTTTTATCTTTTAGTTATTATTTCTATTTATTTTCTTTCTTGCTGGATGCAAATATAATATTATTATTTTGAATATCCTAATTTCTCAAGAACTTCATTGCTAATATCGATTTTAGGTGATGCGAAAACCACACCTGAGTTTGATGCCCTATCTATTACCATCGAATAGCCATGCAGTTCACTAATCGACTTTATCGTATTATAAATCTCATTCTGCATAGGAGACATCAAGGCTTCACGCTTCTTGAAGAGTTCACCATCAGGACCGAAATACTTCTGCTTAAGGTCACTGGCTTGCTTTTCTTTCTTCATGATCAACTCCTGACGGGCTTTCTTTTGTTGCTGTGACAGAAACACCACTTCGTTCTGATAGTTCTTATACATGGTGCTAGCCTCCGTATTCAGAGCCTCAACTTCTGCCTGCCACTTCTTGCTCACCTGATTTAGCTGTTCATTAGCTCGCTCATAAGCAGGAAGTTTACTCAAAATATACTCCATGTCAACAAGTGCATATTTCTGTGCATTAGCTGTAAATGACACAAAAATGAATAGACAAAAAGCAAATATTTTCTTCATCATATACTCCTTTCTTTAAAATTCTTGACCTAGAATGAAGTGAAATTGACTTCCACCCTTCTTTCCGTTTACATTATCCTTATCAAAACCGTATGCCCAGTCGATACCCATCATACCAACCATTGGCAAGAAGATACGTACACCAATACCTGCAGAGCGCTTAATACTGAATGGATTGAACTTCTTGGTATCTGTCCATGCATTACCACCTTCAAGGAATGACAATCCGTAGATTGTGGTGTTTCCTAACAGGAATGGATATCTCAACTCCATGGTGTATCTGTTGTAAGCATAACCATTATAAGCAAGAGAACCATTCTCATAACCTCTCAATCCAATAGTCTCTTCGGCATAGCCCGTAGAATATCCACTCATACCATCACCACCAACATAGAAGGTTTCGAATGGTGACTTCTTATATTTGTTATAAGCGCCAAGCAATCCCATCTCGACACGGGTCATCAGCACAAAGCACTTCTGACCTTCGGTAAGAGCAGTATAGGTCTTTGCCTTAAACTTCCACTTGTTATATTCTACCCAACGGTATTTCTCCTGCTGTTCCTGATCGAAAGTAGCTGACTTGTTATCAGTAGCAAGGTGTGCATAATCTTTGTGATCCCATTTACTCCAAGGTGGAGTAAGGCTCACGCTGGCCTCGAATTCAGAACCACGACGTGGGAACAGTTGATTATCCGTAGAGTTACGATTCAGACTCAGGGTAAGGTTCAGGTTGTTTGCTGTACCGTTCTTCATCAGGAAGTAGTTCCAGTTTTTCAGGATATAACGCTGATAAGCCAACTGGAATGACAAGGTGAAGTAGTCATCAGGCCAGTGAAGGCGCTTACCCCAACCCAGACTCAAACCGAGCAACTGTACATATTTATCTGGATCATAATAGTTCTCATAATTGTTATAATAACTTGAGCCATAACCCAAAGAATAGTAGTTATAATAGTTCTGCAAAGCGTTCATATTATAGTAGTTGGAATTAACATCCGTCTGCTTACTATAATATGCACCAATACTAAACTGATTCGGTCGTTTTCCTCCGAACCAATTCGTAGAGTAACTCATGTTATAGCTCTGGTAATAAGTACCATTGGTTTGAGCACCAAGACTAAGTACTTCACCATCACCGATAGGCATGATTCCGCGATGTTCCTTATTCTTGTTGAACAAATTACGCATAGAGAAATTGTTCAACTTCAGACCTACACGACCGATAACACCTGTCTGTCCCCATCCCAAAGAGAACTCAATCTGGTCGTTGCTCTTTTGTACCAAATTCCAGTTGATATCAACATTACCCTCTTCATAATTTGGTTCTACCTTTGGGTCTATCTTTTCAGGATCGAAATGTCCCATAGAGGCTAACTCTCTTATAGAACGCATGATAGCTTCCCTTGAGAACAAATCACCAGGCTTTGTACGCAATTCGCGTCTTACTACATTTTCGTAGAGTTTATCATTACCATAGATACGGACATGATTCAGATAAGCCTTTTGGTTTTCAATGATTCTCATTTCCAAATCTACGGAGTCACCTACGATATTAACCTCAGCTGGGGTAAGACTATAGAACAAGTAACCATTATTATAATACAAGTTACCTACAGCATCGTCATCCTCTGATAGGCGCTTTCTCAGGAGTTTCTGATTATATACATCGCCCTTCTTCATGCCCAAAACTCTGTTAAGGACATCCGTAGAATATACAGTATTACCAACCCAACTGATATTTCGGATATAGTATTTCTTACCTTCATTAATCTTAACGAAGATATTGACATGCTTATCATCTACATTCCATACACTATCTTCCAGAATTTCCGCATCACGATAACCATATTCATTATATTTATCTATGATGTTCTGCTTGTCCTCTTTCCATCTCTCCGGAGTGTATTTCTTTGACTTAAAGAGATTGGCAAACTTTCCGGCTTCGTGTATCTTTGCGAAAGCCCCCTTGGAGAACATTGAGCCTTTCAATTTCTTGTCATCAACCTCCTTATTGCCTTCGATGATGATCTTTCGAACCTTCATCTTCTCCTTCTTGTCTACAAAGACATCAAGGATCACTTGATTTTTCTGCGAGATATCATCACGCTGACTAATCGTGATCTCAGCATTCTTATATCCTTTATCATCAAAGTATTTCTTTGCCAAAAGTTTCGCACGATCTAGGGAGTTTGGCGTAAGTTGCATACCCTTGAGCAATCCCAACTTATTCTCCATATCCTCACGCTCACTCTTCTTGAGCCCTATATAATTGATTGTAGAGACACGTGGTCTGACAGCCAGATAGATATGCAGATAGATCTTATCACCAACGATAGAATCGGCAGAGATTACAACCTTTGAAAATAATCCGTGTTTCCAATATCTCTTTACAGCATCTGTCACTTCTGGTCCAGGAACTGTAATCTGCTGACCTATAGAAAGTCCAGAGATACCCGTAAGCACATAATCCTCATATCCCTCGACACCGGAAGTCGTGATTCCTCCAATAACGACATCGCGTGGAGTTCCAGCATAAGAGATATCAGGATTTACTATTTTGTCTTGAGCCTGCGATGCTACACATCCTGTGATAACAAGCCCTAGAGCCAACAACACCTTATTTATATTATTCATTTTCATTTGTTTTCTTCTACTTGCTGTTCTGTCTTACCAAATCTGCGCTGGCGTTTTTGATAACTCAATATCGCTCTCTGTAAGTCTTCTTCATTGAAGTCTGGCCAGTAAGTATCACAGAAATAGAGTTCTGAATATGCGATTTGCCACAACAGATAGTTGGAGATTCTCAATTCTCCTCCTGTTCTTATCAGAAGATCCGGATCTGGCATGAAACTGGTATTCATATGCTTACTCAGCACATCTTCTGTTATCAGATTATCAATATCCATCTGTTCTCCATTCTTCACCTTCTCGGCCACATCTCGAACGATTCCCCTACAAGCCTCCGTGATTTCCCATCGACTGGAATAGCTCAAGGCAACGACCATTGTCATGGCATCATTCTTAGCGGTATGTGCCATTGTCTCTTGAAGTTTATCCTGAACCTCCTGAGGAAGTCGTTTCAAATCACCGATAACTTGAAAACGGACATTATTCTTCATAAAGATTTCGTCCTCGAGTGATGAGAGGACAAGACCCATCAAAGCCTGCACCTCTGTTGCCGGACGATTCCAGTTTTCAGTAGAAAATGTATAGAGAGTAAGATATTTCACGCCAAGACGAACACACTCCGAGGTAATTCTTCTTACAGTTTCTACACCTGCCTGATGTCCAAAACTGCGTTCTTTACCTTTTTCTACAGCCCATCGACCATTACCATCCATGATAATAGCAATATGCTGCGGTATTCGTTTCATATCTATTCCGTTTATCATATATATTAAAAGTCTTTATTACAGGTTCTGCATTTCTCGCGAAAGCTATAAGTTACAAATACTTTCAGCTCTCCATATCCATCGGTATTCTTAAACAGTCCTGAACTTTTTATACCATAGGGATCTTTCATTCCATCCAACTTATCGCTTGTCGAGAAATGTAACGAATAATCCACTCCCACGTTCGACCGTTCACCGATTTTATATTTCAGTCCTAATCCCATTGGGATATTGGCAGTAACAATGTTTTTGTCTCCATTCACTATCGTTGCTCCAATACCTGCGAAAATAAATGGAGTCAAGCGTTTCGCTCCTCTATAATCACGTCCTGTTCCATAAGGCCAGAAATTATATTCATAAACCAAACTTGCATCTATCAGATGATTGTTAAAACGATAGTTCATCCTTTTCGTAGCGTCCGTAGACAAATCAGGATAATAGGTTTCGACATCAGACGCATTACCGACCAGTTTGCCATAGGTGACACCAAACTTCAGATCATTCATCGTATCCAGATTATATCGTATCATTGCCGATGCAGCAGGCCGAAGGTTCTTTATCAAACTCTCATTGAAGTCGCCTATATAGTTCACAAATCCTAACCCAGCACCAATTTCCATTTTGTATTCTGGGTCATCTTGTGCACACATCGTCATAGAAAAGAGCACAAAACATAGGGTTATGAGCATCTTATTCATGCGGAGCGTTTCTGATTTTTTGCTTAATTCTTAATAGCCCAACCTTGATTATTGTGACGTCCTTTCCAAACTTTCCCTGTAGTACCATCCACAAGCCATAGGAAATTCTTTTCATCTTTCGTCAAGGCTGCAACAGATTGAATCTGTACCGGAGCTTCTACCGAACTACTGCGCAACCAATGCAAGCCGCCATTCTCAGTATAATAGAAATACCCATCACTTGCTAAACCAATTGCGCCATCAGCATATCTGGTTATAATCATCTGTTTTGGATACTCTGACACTTTGAGTCTTGAGTTTCCTTTGTCATATAAGAACTGGGCATTTATCTTACTCCATTCTTGATTTTCTGAATTCTGTGAGTATTCTGAAATTTTATTCCATACCACGACACTATCCTTGGTGCCTACCACCATGACGGTCTCTGTACTATCATTCGTCAAGGCTACTACAGCGGCATAACCAGTATAATTCTCCGGAAGATCTGCCTCACTTGACTGTGCGTCTACCTCCCAACTCTTTCCACCGTCACGAGATTGCATCAATTTGCCTGCAGAAACACCAAAGAGGCGCAATGTACCAGCTGCTACCAGGCGATCAAGGGCCACCTCACTAACAGTTTGCCAGTTCTTTGCATCTTCAGATTTGATCAACTGATTTCCATTCAATGTATAGAGATTACCGTCATATACAACGACATTCTGTGCCACAGATGCTGGTAAGGTAGTTTCTATCTCCTGCCATTTTGCACCATCTTCCGTCGAACTAGAATAGATATGAAGACGATTGCCAACTGTGCCAAACATATAAATCTTTGTTCCATTTACCACAGTCTTCATCGTATTCAGAGAAGTAAACTCGGAAACGGTTCCCATTTCTTGCCACTTGAACTCATTCCCTTCTTGCTGGTGTACATTCACCTTGATCTGATAGGTAGAATAAGCTGAATAATCAGATGCATACACATAGAAGGTACGAGGTTTTGTGAAATCTACAGAATCGGTACCACTATAGTAAAGAATAGAGTCACTCGTCAAACTCTTCAATCCCAGCACTCCACTATTTTTTGTTGAAATCGAAGCTACAACTTTTGAAGCATCAACATGATAAGGCAAAGAATCTACATTATAGATTAAATGATTTGCCTGATCAATATAAAACTTATAACTACTACAGTTCACAGAAGCTGCTGCACCACTGGAAGTCGTTTTATCAAGAGACTTCAACGTTCCTACACTGAACGAAGTAATAGCTGTATCATGATAATATGTTGTAGTATCTTCATCATCTTTCAAACATGACGACAATAGTAATACTGTCGAAAACAAAATAATGAAGGCTGATATTTTTCTATTCATTACACTTTAAAATTGTTTTTGCTTGCAAATTTACACAGATTTATTCAAAAACAATGTTTTTCAGATGCTTTATTATGTAAATTATTGATTAAAAGTAATTTTTTAAGTTTGTTTAGTGATTTCTTTTTCATTCTATCGCACATTATTGTGCTTAAGCGCAATAATACTGAGTATAGTACACACTACTATACTGCAAAGCATTACTATCGTTTCAAATTCTAATCCCATATGACCATCTTTCTACCTTAGCGGCGGCAAAATTAATATGCATATTTTATCCTTCCATATAAATCCATGACTTTTTTTTATACGTTATGATTTACTTGATTTATATCAACAAATGGTTTTATGATATTCTAACCAGAAATTACTTTTCACCGCAGTTAACTGCGTAGGCGAATGAAGTTAACTACGTAAGCTGATGAAGTTAACTGCGTAAAACAATGCAGTTATACACATTTTTAGCATCACGAAATAAGGAGTTTTCACCTTAATATATATAGAGAGTATAGAGAAAAGCAGAAAACAAAAAAAGAGCCAGATCCGAAGATCTAGCTCTTAAATATGTAAAGTATATATTATACTTATTAAAGCTGTGGACCAGCTGCAACAAGAGCCTTACCAGCCTCATTGCTCTCATACTTCTTAAAGTTCTTGATGAAGCGAGCTGCCAAATCCTTAGCCTTCTCCTCCCACTGACTAGCATCAGCGTATGTATCACGAGGATCGAGGATGTTAGTATCTACACCTTCCAACTGAGTAGGAACTACGAAGTTGAAGAAAGGAATAGTCTTAGTAGGAACCTTATCGATAGAGTGATCAAGGATAGCATCGATGATACCACGAGTATCACGGATAGAGATACGCTTACCAGTACCGTTCCAACCAGTGTTAACCAAGTATGCCTTAGCACCACTCTTCTCCATCTTCTTAACAAGCTCCTCAGCATACTTAGTTGGGTGCAACTCAAGGAATGCCTGGCCGAAGCAAGCAGAGAATGTTGGAGTAGGCTCAGTGATACCACGCTCTGTACCTGCCAACTTAGCAGTAAAACCAGAGAGGAAGTAGTACTTAGTCTGCTCAGCATTCAAGATAGATACTGGAGGAAGAACACCGAATGCATCAGCAGAAAGGAAGATTACCTGCTTAGCAGCTGGACCCTGAGATGCAGGACGCTGGATGTTCTTGATATGATAGATAGGATAAGATACACGAGTATTCTCGGTAACAGTCTTATCTGCAAAGTCGATCTTACCATCCTTAGAAACGCTAACGTTCTCAAGAAGAGCGTCACGACGGATAGCGTTGTAGATATCAGGCTCAGACTCCTTATCGAGGTTGATAACCTTAGCGTAGCAACCACCTTCGAAGTTGAATACACCCTTATCATCCCATCCGTGCTCATCGTCACCGATCAACTTACGCTTAGGATCTGTTGACAAAGTAGTCTTACCAGTACCAGAAAGACCGAAGAAGATCGCAGTATTCTCACCGTTCATATCTGTGTTAGCAGAACAGTGCATAGCAGCCATACCCTTCAAAGGCAAGAAGTAGTTCATCATAGAGAACATACCCTTCTTCATCTCACCACCATACCATGTGTTGATGATAACCTGCTCCTTAGAAGTTACATTGAATACAACAGCTGTCTCTGAGTGAAGACCGAGTTCCTTATAGTTCTCAACCTTAGCCTTAGAAGCATTGTATACGATGAAATCTGGCTCCTGCTCGAAGTCAGCCTCGCTCTGAGGACGGATGAACATATTTGTTACGAAGTGTGCCTGCCAAGCTACCTCAACGATGAAGCGAACCTTCATACGGGTATCCTTGTGTGTACCGCAGAAACCATCTACTACATAAAGCTTCTTGTTTGAAAGCTCCTTCTTAGCGATTTCCTTTACTGCAGACCATGCTTCCTTAGTTGCACGGTGGTTATCATTGTGGTATTCCTCAGAATCCCACCATACTGTATCATGAGAAGTCTCATCATCAACGATGAACTTATCCTTAGGAGAACGACCTGTGTAGATACCGGTCATTACGTTAACAGCACCAAGTTCTGTCTCCTGACCTACTTCAAAACCCTCAAGACCTTCTTTGGTCTCTTCGTTGAACAATACTTCATAAGAAGGATTGTAAAGAACCTCAGTTGTACCTGTGATTCCGTACTTCTCTAAAACTGACTTATCAAACTTTGCCATTTTAAAATGTATTTAAGTTGTGAATGATTTCCTTTTTACCTAAGAGGCTATACACCTCTCAATTTTACCGACCGCAAAGATAAAGAAAAAGTGTCGAACAACCAACTTTCCTCACGCAAAATTGTAAATTGCTAAGTCTTTTTAGGTTAAAGAAATTAAAAAGTCACCTTATATAATAAATTTTGTAATTCTCACTTTGCAAAAGTGAACCGAAAGTTGTAATTTTGCATCCGATTTAAACAAAAACACGATGGAAATAATCAATTTAAGTGAGCAAAATTCAATCATTAATCAGTACATGGCTGAGATTCGCGATGCTGAATATCAGAAAAACCGTCTCTTATTTCGCAACAACATTCAACGCATCGGAGAATTCGAGGCTTTCGAAATTTCAAAGACTCTAAATTACGAGGAAAAATCTATCGCTACTCCTTTAGGAATTGCCAAGGTCAACGTCCCTACCGATAAGATTGTGCTTGCCACTATTTTCCGTGCTGGACTGCCTTTCCATAATGGTTTCCTCAATGTTTTCGACCATGCCGGAAATGCTTTTGTAAGCGCTTACAGAGAGTATAAGGATGCTGGTCATCACGAGGTTGGTATTCATGTGGAATATTTGGCAACACCAAGCATTGATGAGAAGACTTTAGTTATTGCCGACCCTATGCTGGCTACTGGAGGTAGTATGGAATTAGGCTACAAGGCTTTCCTCACAAAAGGAACTCCTAAGAAAATCCATGTTGCCTGCGTCATCGCTACTCCTGAAGGCATTGAGCATATCAAGAAGACTTTTCCAGAAGATAAGACAACCGTCTGGTGCGCTGCCATCGATCCTGGTATGAACGAGCATAAGTATATTGTTCCTGGTTTTGGTGATGCTGGCGACCTGTGCTACGGAGATAAGATCTAATTCATCTTACCTCCCAGATATCATTAGTTTCTAACAATTCGGCGAAGTTATGGTAGTTTTTCTTCTCCTTTACTTCGTCGATTTGTTGATTTACACATTCGTCGTAAGTGGGAGATGAAACATCTCTTATCACTCCAAGTGCTACTGGAAAACCGTGTTCGTTATCCATCATCGCCAGTTTCATTTGTAAGGTATTATCCTCACAATGTGAATCATGAACAAGAATGTCATCCAATGTGATTCCTTTCTCTCCGATCTTCGCCACTTCTAGCTCAAAACCTTTCTGAATTAACCCATATTCATGGTTTTCTCCAAACACCAATGGCTTTCCATCTTCTACATAAATAGCATTCTTACTGCGACCCTCTTTACTATAAATCGACTCGTATGCGCCATTATTGAAAATCATACAGTTCTGCAGAATTTCACACACACTGGCTCCATGGTGACGATAAGCTGCCTTGAGAATTTCCACAAGATGAGGACTATCGTTTGCTACTGAACGAGCAAAGAAGTGACCACGTGATCCAAAGCATAACTCTGCAGGACGGAAAGGATCTTCCACAGTACCATACGGACTGGACTTAGAGATGAATCCTCTAGGAGAAGTAGGACTATACTGTCCTTTGGTCAACCCATAGATTCTATTATTCAAAATTACCATATTCAGGTCGACATTCCGTCGATTAGCATGAATAAAATGATTACCGCCTATAGCCAGTCCATCCCCGTCACCGGAAACTTGCCATACCGAAAGTTTCGGATTCACGACTTTTATTCCAGTGGCAATGGCAGCTGCTCTTCCATGAATCGTCTGTAGGGCGTAAGTGTTCACGTAATAGGGCAATCTGCCGGAACATCCTATACCAGAAACGACAACGGTATCATACGGAGTAGCTCCTATCTCTTCCAATGCCTTAAGAAATGACGAAAGGAAGAAATGATCACCACATCCAGGGCACCATCTAGGTTGACCTTTCTTAAAATCTGACGCTTTATATTGTTTATTATTTTCCACGGTTATTCCTCCAACACTTTTGTACAGTAATCTACGATCTCAGACACAACAAATGGTTTGCCCTTCACTTCATTATACTGTAAAGGTGCAAAGCCATCAACCCTACTACGAAGATAAGTGGCAAACTGTCCAAGACTCTGTTCGCATACGATAACCTTTTTATATTTCAAGAGTACCTCCTGAGTATTTACTGGCAAGGGATTGATATACTTAAACTGGGCCAAAGCTACAGCAAAACCTTTACTGCGAAGGACTTGCATTGCTGTATACAGATGACCATAAGTACCTCCGAAACCAACAAGTAATAGTTCTGCATCGTCATCACCTTCTATCCTAACATGAGATATAGGGATGCGCGCCACTTTCTCGGCTCGCAACCTTACCATTTTATCATGATTATCAGGATTATTGGAAATCTCTCCTGTTGCGCTATCCTTTTCCAATCCACCCAATATATGTTCAAAGCCTTCCCCAGAACCGTTATTCCAACTTCCTGGTATTGCCCAATATCGGGCCAATGTCTTTTCGTCACGAATATAAGGTGTGTAATGACCTGCCATCTCTTTAGGTGCATAATGTGGATGAATTGGTGCAAGTTGTCCAATCTCCGGGAGTCGCCAGGCACCACTACCATTGGCGATATAGGCATCGCTAAGAATCACTACAGGGGTGACATGCTCTACAGCAGTCTTACAGGCCCAATAGGCAGATTCAAAACAATCGGTAGGAGAAACAGGAGCTACCACCGGGATAGGACTTTCTCCGTTTCTTCCGTATAACACTTGCAACAGATCTGTTTGTTCACCTTTAGTAGGGAGTCCTGTAGAAGGTCCGCCACGCTGCACATCAATAACAACAAGTGGCAGTTCGTCCATCACAGCAAGGTTCATTGCTTCACTTTTCAAACAGATTCCAGGACCTGACGTTGAGGTTACAGCCATAGCACCGGCAAAAGAAGCGCCTATCGCACTGGCACATCCGGCGATTTCATCTTCACATTGAACTGTGACAACATCAAGACTCTTATGCTTCGACAACTCATTTAAAATATCTGAGGCTGGTGTGATAGGATAACTTCCAAGAAACAGTCTCATCTTTGCTTGTTCTGCCGCAGCAATAAGTCCATAAGCCAAAGCCTTATTACCCGTGATATCCATATATCTGCCGGGATGTTTCTTTCGAGTGTCTATACGATATGTGGCCGGAACACTAGCATGCGTATTACCCGCGAAGTGGTATCCAGCCATAAAGACTTTGATATCATTTTCTGCAAGTTGAGGATTCTTCTGGAATTTCTTTCTCAGAAAATCTTCCACAAGATGTGCATCACGATGAAGTAACCAACAGACGACACCAAGGGCAAACATATTTCTAGTCTTCAGTATCGACTTATGGTCCATATTTGTACTTTTCAAACATTCTTCTACCATCTGTGTCATCGGACAAGCGACGACATAGTCTCTATCCACACCAAGTTCCTCAAGATAATCAGGATTGCTGATCTGTGCTTTTTCTAGATTTGAGGTTCCGAAACCGTCTGTATCAAGAATGATAACAGCTCCCTGTCGCGCATACTTGATTTGTGTCTTCAGAGCAGCCGCATTCATCGCTATCAATACATCACATTTATCACCAGGTGTAAGCACTTTGTCGGAATCATCATTAATCTGAATCTGCGATGCACTTACACCTGTGAGTGATCCTTGAGGAGCGCGAATATCTGCAGGATAATCAGGGAATGTAGAAACTCCATTCCCCACTATAGCCGACACGGTGGAAAAGATATTTCCAGCCAACTGCATTCCATCACCAGAGTCTCCGGAAAAGCGGACAACGACATGGTCTAATTCCTTAATTCTTAGTCCGTCTGCCATAGGTATCATTATTAAAATTGTGTTTTCTTATACCTCAATGCAAATATATGATTTCTTAGTATAAGCTCCAAACTTTCATTTGGAATTTAGTATTGGAATGTACTTCCCCCGAGGAATTCTCGAAGCAAACTGGTCGGTGGCAGATCACGGTCGGCTATCGGATGGAAATATTTCAGGAATTTCAACAAGCGATATGCTTCTGAATATTCAGGACATTTCTCAGGAACCTGTTGTAACAAAGGTTCTGCCTGTGTCTTGATGACCGCCAGTTCAAAGAGCATTGCCGTATTCATCATGACATCTGCATTTTCTTGGAACGGGAATATCCATTTGTTTTCTCCGGCACGAACACTTGGCCAGCGACGGATGGTTTCCTGGGCTGATACGCCACGATATTTATAATCGCGGATGATTCTGCGAAGTAGGCGGTTATCTGTGGTAGGAATATAATTATGACTATCCAACAATATTGTTGTCAACGCCGAAGCATACACACGAAACTTCTGTTTCTCAGGAATCAACGCCGTCAGCTCTGGGTTCAAGGCATGGATACCTTCCACTACAAGAATCTCGTTATCATGCAATTTCAGTCGATGTCCACTATTCTCTCTCTTTCCCTTTTGGAAATTATATTTTGGTAATTCTATTTCTTCACCCGCAAAAAGTGCCTTCATCTGCTCATTTAAGAACGGAATATCAAGTGCGTGCAGATTTTCGAAATCATAATCACCCGTCTCATCCTTCGGTGTTTTTTCCCGATCTAGGAAATAATCATCCAGTGAGATACCAATAGGTTTGACACCATTAGCAAGTAATTGTACCGACAATCGTTTGCAGGTCGTTGTCTTTCCCGACGAAGAAGGTCCTGCGATAAGAACCATCCTTACATTCTTTCGTGCAACTATTTCCTCTGCGATATCAGCGATTTTCTTTTCTTGTAAGGCTTCACTAACATTAATTAGTTCCGACGTATGATTGTTCAAGATAGCCTCATTCAAGTCACCAACGGTATTCAGTCCGATGATACTTTGCCATCGATGATGCTCTTTAAAGATTTCAAACATCTTATCCTGCTTTACGATCTTACCCAACTCAACAGGATTGTTTATATCTGGCACCCTCAACAAAAGTCCATCATAATATTTCTCTATACCATAGAGATAAATCTGCTTCGTATTCGTAAGCATCGAACCATAGAAATAATCGACATAGTTGTCTAGTTCGTAATATGTTGTATACAGACTACCAATATTTTCTAGCAATTTTGCTTTGGTAGAAGCGCCACACTCCCTGAAGAGTTTTATAGCCTCATCCGTAGGCACCTCGTGACGTTTGATAGCCATATGAGCATCTACGATTTCCTTCATGCGCTGACGAATCTTTACCACATCTTCTTCGGTCACAGCATGCCCAATACCCATATCACAGTAATAGCCATTACTTACAGGGATGTCTATTACAACATGACCATGAGGATAGAGTTCTCGTACAGCCTTACAAAGCACGAAAAACACACTACGGGTATAGGCACGATGCCCTGAAGGTGAGGTAATATCAAGGAATTCGATATCCTTGGCATGGTATACTCTAAAATTCAGGCCTTCCACCTTATTATTGACTTTTGCATTCACCGGTGGAAAAGGCATTTTCAAATTAAATAAGCGAAAAACTTCAGAAAGTGTGCTTCCAATAGGTACTTTTTGAATTTTTTTATTATTTTTGCAACGGATTTGTATTTCTTGACTCATATGTGTTAACTTTTATGTTTCACTATAAATTCGATTTTTTAATCGAGGGTAAAAGTAACAAATTCCACTTAAAACTCCAAGAATATCGCATAACAAAATAATTAAAATATGACGATTCTTCTCTTAAAGATTGTTGGAGCACTCGCTTTGCTGATTTATGGTATGAAGATCATGAGTGAGGCTCTGCAAAAATTGGCAGGTCCACAACTACGCCATGTACTTGGTGCTATGACCACCAATCGTATTTCGAGTGTTTTCACTGGTATGTTTACCACTGTTGCCGTACAATCTTCTACCGCAACAACCGTAATGACAGTTTCCTTTGTCAACGCAGGACTTTTAACTCTTGTTCAAGCTATTTCTGTTATTATGGGTGCCAACATCGGTACTACCCTTACGGCATGGATCATGTCAGCTGGATTCTCTTTTAAAATCAGCAGTTTTGTATGGCCTGTATTCCTTATCGGTCTATTACTTATTTATTCTAAGAGACATCGTTATATTGGCGACTTCCTCTTCGGTATTGCCTTTATGTTTTTGGCACTTACTACACTGGGAGAGTCACAAATTCCTGCTGACCAACTAGGTACACTTCGTATCTTCTTCCAGACCTTTGACCCAAACAGTTTTGGAACAATATTACTATTCCTGTTTTTTGGTACTATTCTCACATTTACTCTACAAAGTTCTGCCGCATTGATGGCCATCACCATGATGCTTTGTACACAAGCTGGTCTACCTATTTATTTAGGTATTGCACTTGTCATGGGCGAGAATATCGGTACCACCCTTACAGCCAACTTGGTTGCACTCACGGCTAACACTGAAGCTCGTCGCGCAGCTTTCGGCCATTTGTTCTTTAATGTTTTCGGTGTCATCTGGATACTTTGTGTCTTCAGGCATTTCGTCAACTTTGCTTGTAGTTTCGTAGGATTCGATCCTAATAGTGCAGGTATAACCCCTACACATACTCAGCTCACCTTTGCGTTGGCTTCTTTCCACACATGCTTCAATGTCACGAACACATTGATTCTGTTGCCTTTCGTAAAACAAATGGCAAAGATATGCTGCTGGGTTTGGAAGCCATCTACCAACAAGGACGAGGAAGACTTTCGTCTTCGATTCATTCAGGCTGGTATCATGAAGACCCCAGAACTTTCTGTTCTTGAAGCTCAGAAGGAAATTCATAGTTTCGCAGAACGTATCCAACGGATGTTCACTATGTCACGCGACTTGTTGAGTGAGAAGAATCAAGATAAATTCATCAAGTTGTATGCTCGCATAGAAAAGTATGAGGGTATCTCCGACAACATGGAAATCGAAATTGCCAAATATCTAAATCAGGTAAGTAATGCACATCTAAGCGATGATACGAAGAGTAAGATTCGTGCCATGCTTCGTGAAATTTCTGAGATAGAAAGCATTGGCGACAGCTGTTTCAATATTGCGCGTACCATTAACCGCAAAATGACCAGCAAAGAAGATTTCACAGCTGAACAATATGAGCATATCCATCAGATGTTCGAACTTACCGATGATGCGCTAACACAAATGAACTATATGTTCTCACATACTAGGAACAATGTGGATGCAAACCGAAGTTTCAACATAGAAAACGAAATCAACAATTATCGTAATCAGTTGAAGAAAGAGAATATCATGGACATCGAGGATAATAAATATACTTATGGTATTGGTACTATGTATATGGACATAATCCAAGAATGCGAGAAACTCGGCGACTATGTAGTCAATGTTGTTGAAGCAAGAATGGGAACAAAACAACAAATAGCATAATCAACAAAAATGGGATTCAAATCTGGATCCCATTTTTTGTTGAACATCAATATCATTTTACAAGTATCTTCACCAATTCCTTCATTCCTTCAGAGGCACCCTTCTGAATATGAACAATCTTACGATAAGAATTTGTTCCCATTACAGGCTCCGGGTCAATAAGATATACAGGAATTGAAGGATCGGTATATTGTATAAGCCCAGCGGCCGGATACACATTCATACTTGTTCCTATAATCACGAAGATATCAGCATCCTTAGCTTCATAAGCTGCAGCATCCATCATCGGGACACTCTCACCAAAGAACACGATGTAAGGACGGAGCAAGCTACCATCCCCAGCCTTTTCACCAGGAACAACATCAGAATTATCAGGAGTCAGTTGTTTGATATAATGATGATTATAAGGATCACGACTCGAGCACACCTTTGTCAGTTCACCATGAAGATGAATAACATGCGAAGATCCAGCTTTTTCATGTAGATTATCTACATTCTGTGTTACCACACACACCTCATAATCATTTTCCAGTTGCTTAATCAGTCGATGTCCCTCATTAGGCTGCGCATTCCAAAGTTTCTTACGTAGCATATTATAGAAATTGGTCACGAGCGTAGGATCAGCCTCCCATCCATCATGCGAAGCCACCTGTTCTACAGGATAGTTTTCCCACAATCCATCATTACCACGGAAAGTCTTGAAACCACTTTCCACCGACATACCTGCACCTGTTAAAAATACAATTTTCTTCATAAGTATAGTATTAACAATGCACAAAATTAGTAATTTTTCGCAAATGTGTGTCTACTTATGAAAGAAAAATATTATCTTTGCGTTAGTTTTAAAACAATACATATTATAAATTTTAATTGATTTTATGGATAAAGTAAGTTACGCACTAGGCCTAGGTATTGCACGTCAACTTTCAGGTTTAGGAGCAACAGAAATTAATGTTGAAGATTTCGCACAGGCATTAAAGGATATTTTTTCAGGCAAAAAGCCTCAGATTAGTGACGAAGAAGGTCAGAGTCTTGTCAGCGCATACCTCCAGCAGAAACAAGACATGGTTACATCTAAGATGAAAGAAGAAGGTCAGAAGTTTCTAGAGGAAAATAGCAAGAAAGAAGGTGTTGTCACACTACCTTCTGGTCTTCAATATCAGGTTCTTCGCGAAGGCAACGGTAAGAAGCCAAAAGCTACAGACCAGGTAGAATGCCACTATGAAGGAACATTGATCAATGGTACTAAATTTGATTCATCATACGATCGTGGCCAGACAGCTACATTCCCTTTGAACCAAGTTATTGCTGGCTGGACAGAAGGTCTTCAACTCATGCAAGAAGGTGCAAAGTATCGCTTCTTCATTCCTTATAACCTCGGTTATGGCGAGCGCGGTGCAGGACAGTCTATTCCTCCATTTGCGACCTTGATTTTTGATGTAGAACTCATTGCTGTTAAATAATCTAAGATAAATAAATGAAAAAATTAGTTTTTGGAGCTCTTATCGCTCTCAGCACTGCCACATTCGTAGGTTGTGGTAATTCAACCCCAAAAGCAGATCTTAAGACAGATGTTGACACCATGTCTTATGCTATGGGCTTGTCACAGACTCAAGGTCTGAAGGATTTCTTAGTAAGTCGTATGGGTATTGATACCACATACATGGACGAATTCATCAAAGGTCTCAACGACGGTGCCAATGCTGGCGATGACAAGAAGAAGGCTGCATACTATGCAGGTATTCAGATTGGTCAGCAGATCTCTAACCAGATGATCAAAGGCATCAACCACGAAGTATTCGGTGAAGATTCTACCAAGACTATTTCTATGAAGAATTTCATGGCAGGTTTTATCCAGGGTACTTTAGGTAAAAAGGGCGAGATGACTGTAGAACAGGCTACTAAGATTGCTCAACTGAAGATGATGACAATCAAAGCTAAAAATATGGAGAAGGAATATGGTCCTAACAAGATCGCTGGTGAGAAATTCCTCGCTGCCAACAAGAAGAAACCAGGTGTAAAGACTCTTCCTTCAGGTCTCCAGTATAAGGTGATTAAGGTTGGTAATGGTCCTATCCCTTCTGACACTTCTATCGTTAAGGTAAACTATGAAGGTAGAACTATCGATGGTAAGGTATTCGACTCTACATACAAGCGTGGACAGCCTGTTGAGCTTCATGCCAATCAGGTAATCAAGGGTTGGACAGAGGCACTCGTTCGCATGCCTGCCGGTTCTATCTGGGAGGTTTACATCCCTCAGAATCTGGCATATGGTGATCGTGAACAGGGAGGCGAGATCAAGCCATTCTCTACTTTGATCTTCAAGATAGAGTTACTTTCTGTAGGCAAGATAGAGATACATTCTGTAGGCAAGTAATTATTGCATCATTGAATATGAAGAAAACTATAATTTTAGCACTCGTCCTCATGGCGAGTGCTTCTTTTTCGGTAGCCGGAAATGGACCGAAGAAGGACAAAAAGAAAGAGGTTAAGACTGTTGCTCCTATAAGTCTTACAACAGCATCAGACTCTCTAGGCTATGCAAAGGGTGTATCAGCAACTCAAGGTCTTATGTCTTTCGTTCAAGAAAATTATCATGTAGACACTGCCTATACGGCAGAGTTTATTAATGGTTTCAAAGAGGTCATCGGCAAGGCGAGCACTCCTCAGAACACAGCTCGTATCGCTGGTATGCAAATCGCGCAAATAGTAAGCGAGCGCATTCTACCTTCTGAGAAAGAGACAGCATCCAGCAAAAACCTAACCTTCGACGAAAATAAATTCATCGATGGCTTCATTGCTGCTATCAGCAAAGATACTACCATTTTCAATGTAGAGAGCGCTAAGAAGTATAGTAACCAGGTTCTGGCTTCTGTCGACAAGAAATGGCTTGCAGAAAATGCAAAGAAGCCAGGTGTAAAGGTATTGCCAGATGGTCTTCAATACAAAGTAATCACCGAAGGACATGGCGCAATCCCTAAAGCTACTGATGAGGTTGAAGTTATCTATGAAGGTAAAACTACCGACGGTAAGGTGTTCGATGCAACCAGCAAGCATGGAAAGAAGACCGATACCTTTAATGCAGGAAATCTCATCAAGGGATGGACAGAAGCCCTCACGATGATGCCTGTAGGAAGCAAATGGGAAATCTATATTCCTTCAGAACTAGCATATGGTGAGCACCGAGCAGGACAGATTGCTCCTTATTCTACTCTAATTTTTACTTTAGAGTTGGTAAATATCGTAGAACCTCAAAAGAAAGAAGAGAAAAAGAAATAAAGAAACAAACAAAATGCACGATATTTTAAAATTTATCGCGCATTTTGTTGCTTCATTCAATAATTTTGCTTATATTTGCTCTTAGAATTAAAGCCTTTTGAGATTCTATAGACATTAAACAAAACAAAAAAGCATGGACAAGATTGATAATCTCGATAAGAAGATACTCAGTATCCTCAGTAAGAATGCGCGCATCCCTTTTAAGGATGTAGCAACAGAGTGTGGCGTTTCCAGAGCCGCCATCCATCAACGTGTACAACACTTAGTGGAAAACGGAATCATTACCGGTAGTGGTTTTGATGTAAACCCGAAAAGCCTCGGATACTCTACATGCACTTACGTGGGACTAAACCTGGAACGTGGTAGTATGTATAAGAAAGTAGTAGAGCGACTCGTCAACATTGCAGAAGTCGTTGAATGCCACTTTACTACAGGCCCTTACACCATGCTCGTTAAACTCTATGCAAAAGACAATGAGCAACTTATGGACCTGCTCAACAATCAACTTCAGAGTATTCCTGGCGTTGTATCAACCGAAACATTGATTTCTCTTGAGCAGAGCATCAAACGAGAGATACCAGTCAAGATAGACGAAAACTAATGAACAATTTTGATTTAGAATCGTATTTGACAGATGTCTATACGAACTATCCTGAGGCCAATAATCAACCGATCATTGGCCTCACTGCTAATTATAGCAATATTGATGCTACACTTCGTAGCGTCTACTACCAGCAAATCGTAAAGGCCGGTGGAACTCCTGTCATTATTCCTCCTGTTGCCGACAAGGATGTAATCATCAACACACTATCTCATCTCGATGGACTTATCCTTACAGGTGGTGCTGATTACAACCCGCTTTGGGCTGGCGAAGAACCTTCTCCTAAACTTCATCATATCAATAGAGAACGTGACCTTGCTGAACTCATGATTACCCGTCTTGCTTTCAACCGTCAGATTCCTATGCTGGGAATATGCCGCGGTATACAAACATTGGCAATGGCACTGGGAGGTAAGGTCATCCAGGATATTGATAACAAAATTAAGCACGATCAAGATGCAGACCGCAACGAACCTACGCATAGTGTAACCATCGCTACGAATAGTATTTTGGAGAAGATCTATGACGAAGAAAAGCTATTCGTCAACACCTTCCACCATCAAGCTGTAGGAGAACCTGGGCCTCATCTCAAAGTAACTGCCAAAGCTCCGGACGGCATCATCGAAGGTATAGAAAGCAACGAATATAAATCGATTCTTGGTGTACAGTGGCATCCTGAATGGCTTGAGAAAGATGGACTAAAAATTTTCCAGTGGCTCGTCAATGAGGCTCAAGAATTTGCTCAGGCTAAGAAGATTCAACGACACATCATTACCATCGATTCTCATTGCGATACTCCGATGTTCTTTCCACAAGGGGTACACTTTGAGAACCGTGACTCACGCATTCTATACGACCTTCATAAGATGAACGAAGGACGTACCGATGCTGTCACCATGGTAGCTTATATTCCACAACATCCCAAACCGGGGGAGATTCCAGAAGGTATGTCACCACGACAGTATGCTGACAGTATATTCGACAAGATTAAGGATATTGTAGACCACAATAAAGATTATATTGCTTTAGCTCGCAATCCTCATGAGTTAATTGCAAACAAGCATGCCAACAAGAAAACTATCATGCTCGGTATAGAGAATGGATTAGCCTTAGAGGGAGATATCAGAAATATCCAGCATTTCGCAGATCGTGGCATCACATATATCACACTCTGTCACAATGGCGATAATGATATCTGTGACAGTGCACGTGGTGAACAGACACACAATGGTGTCAGCGAACTGGGCGAGAAAGTTATTCATGAGATGAACCGACTTGGTCTTATGGTGGATTTAAGTCATGCTGCAGAAAAGAGTTTCTATGATGCACTCGATATCAGTTCTACTCCTATTGTCTGCAGTCATAGTAACTGTAAATCCCTATGCGATGTTCCAAGAAATCTTACCGATGACCAACTGCGCGCATTGGCTGCCAAGGATGGTGTTGCACAAATCACACTATACCACGGATTTCTACAGAAAGATGGTGAAGCCAATATCATGGACGCCATGAAGCATCTTGAACATGCCATCGACATCATGGGTATTGATCATGTAGGATTAGGCACCGACTTTGATGGAGATGGCGGTGTATGTGGCATTGCCGATGCCAGTGAACTCATCCAGTTCACCCGTCAGTTGCTTCACCGCCGTTACAGCATCGAAGATATCAGAAAGATATGGGGTGGCAACTGGCTTCGTGTCATGAAACAAGTACAGGAATGTGTAATTAAGTAACAATGAAGAATTCAATGAAAATATTAATAGGTGTAGTCGCTATAGCTATGATTGGTACAGGCATCTACACTTACAAGAATCACATAGGAGAAACCACAGAAGTAGAAGAAACTGAAGAGATAGAAAAAGTTCAACCAGTAGGTCCATCCTTCAATGCAGATAGTGCTTTTACTTATTGTGCTGCACAATGTGACTTTGGCCCTCGTACAATGAACAGTGAAGCTCATGAGAAATGCGCCGACTGGATCGTTGCGAAGTTCAAGCAACTTGGATGCGAGGTAAAGACACAAAAAGCAGATCTTCAAGGTTTCGATGGTACGACGCTGAAGAGCACGAATATCATCGCCAGCTACAACCCAAAGGCTACCACACGAATTCTTCTATGTGCACATTGGGACAGTCGTCCTTGGGCGGATAATGATCCAGACAGTGCCAATCATCATAAGCCAGTGATGGCAGCCAACGATGGAGCCAGTGGCATTGGTGTAATGATGGAGATTGCACGACAGCTACAGAAAGATAAAAAACTGAAGATTGGCGTCGACTTTGTATGCTTTGATGCCGAAGACTACGGAACTCCTTACTGGGCAGATCATCAAGACGACAATTCTTGGGCTCTCGGTGCTCAATATTGGAGTAAGAATCTACCACAAGGTTATGAAGCACGCTATGGTATCTTATTAGATATGGTAGGCGGTCAAGGTTCGAAATTCTATCGCGAGGGAATGTCACAACAATATGCCAATGCTATCGTCAAGAAGGTATGGCGTGCTGCTTATCAGGCAGGATACGGCAGTTACTTTCCTAAAGAAGATGGCGGTATAATTACAGACGATCATATTCCTGTGAACCAGAATGCGCAAATTCCAACCATCGACATCATTCCATACTATCCTGATTGTCAACAGAGTACCTTCGGACCTACATGGCACACCGTAAGTGATGACATGCAACATCTTGACAAGGCCACACTAAAGGCTGTAGGACAAACTTTGATTCAAGTTCTTTATACTGAAGAATAATACATCCGGTTGACATCAACCTATATAGGAAAAAGAGGCGACTACTTATGATAAGCAATCGCCTCTTTTTTAATCTATTCGTATGATGATTCCATACTCATAGTCTTTATAGTTCACCACTCTCGACCTGCAAGACGATACGTTCAGTAAGTCGGTCAACACCATTCGGATCATATTTCTTAGTAAGACTAGCACCGAATAAAGCTGCAAAAGCCTGATAGAAGCCAGCACGGATAGGACCAAGGAAAGCTTTGATGGCACCATAAGCAGAACTATTACACTCACGATAAACCAATTTGATCAGCAACTTGCCCTGAGCATAGGTGAGTTTCTTCATTCTTGGTGTATATTCCTTCTTGATACTTACCTCCACACGTTTCATATGTTCATCCTTTGCCTTCTTATTAGGTAAAGTCTGCAAATACTCATAAGTTTCTATGATAATTCTGTTTACCTCTTTTGCGATAGGAAGTACCTTTTTTACATTATACACCAGTCTATTATAGGCTGCGCGTTCTTCAGCATTCTTAAAGATCGGCGCTGGGAAAACATAAACATTATTAAGCTCCACATATTGCACACTATCCTTACCCAACAAGGCTTTACCGACACGTACCTTCGGCTCGAAAGTAGGATTATCCATATCTACTTCCAAATCTTCCGGGTTTATATGCTCATCTTTATCATTCTGAGAAAAAGTCGGAACTGTAGCGATGAACACCAATATTGATAACAAAAAGAATCTATATCTCATATTTGCGACAAAAATAGTAATTATTTTCCATAATCGCATACAACTTTTATTTTTTATTCTTTATTTTCGTCATTTCACAGTACCTTTGTATCGTAATGAGAAAGAAAATAGCTTTAATGATAATTATTGCTGTAGAATTTCTTTCTCCTATTCATCTAATCGCACAACAACGACAACCATGGGAGGAGTATCTACAACAACTTAGTGAGACGGAAGACTTTGAGTCGGTGTCATGGGAGGATTACTATGACTTTCTTTCCGATTTAACTACTCACCCTATGAATATCAACACCGCGACAAGAGAGGATTTGGAACAGTTACCTTTTCTCACAGCTCAACAGGTGGAAGATATTCTTGCTTATCTCTATCAATATGGAGAGATGAAAACGATCAATGAACTGGCCATGATTGGCAGTTTGGACTATCCTCAACGTAAACTCTTGGAATATTTCGTCTATGCAGGACATATAGAAAACAAACAGTTTCCTTCGTTTAGGAAGATTATGCAATATGGACATCATGAGGTAACAGCAAATATCAACATACCATTTTATCGCAGGAAAGGAGACTCTTCTATATACCGAGGATATCCCTATAAACATGGAATACGCTATGATTTCAGATTCAGCGATTTGGTAAGATTTGGAATTATGGGGGCACAAGATGCCGGAGAACCCTTTTTCGCAGATTGCAACCGATGGGGATACGACTATTATTCTTTCTATCTACAGATACAGAAACTCGGTAAACTCAAGAATCTTACCCTTGGAAGATATCATCTACAATTCGGGGCAGGACTGATCATGAATAATAGTTTTGGACTAGGAAAAATCATCGCATTAACGAATCTAGGACATACTACTCATGCGATACATGTTCATTCCTCACGTAGCGAAGCAAATTATTTACAAGGTGCAACAGCGACGGTAGAACCACTTCATAACCTTAACATCACGGGGTTTTTATCTTATCGTAACATTGATGCTAGTTTCAATCAAGATGACCAATCTATCAAGGCTATCATCAAAACAGGCTACCATCGCACCTCAAAGGAAATACTACAGAAACAAAATGCTACAGAAAGTCTCGTTGGAGGAAACATCAATTATTTCTGGAACGGATTTCATATCGGGGCGACAGGGTTTCTCACAGGATTCAATCATCCTTATCACCCTGACAGGAATGCACTATACCAACATTTCATGCCATATGGTCAGCGTTTTTGGAATGCAAGTATCGACTATGGTTATGTCAATCATAGTCTCACGCTACAAGGAGAAACGGCTACGAACAACAGACATGGTATAGCAACATTGGACATGGTTTCATGGCAAATAAACAACAGCTTATCCTTGATGGCTCTATATCGTTTCTACTCTCACAAATACTATTCTTTCTTCAGCAACAGTTTTTCCGAAGGAGGAAACATACAAGATGAGAAAGGAATTTATACAGGAATCAACTGGAGGCCTATTCCACATCTTAGTCTCATAGAATATACTGATATTGTATATTTTATATGGCCTAAATATGGTGCCAGTAAGGTCGGTTCACATGCTTTCGACCAATTCTTCTCTACCAGTTACCAACTACAGAAATGGAACTTTGATGTCAGATATCGAATAAAATGGCGAGAGAAGGACAATCAGAAGAAAACAAAACTGGTATATGAGAATATACAACGCTGTAGAATTGCAGTAAAATATCAGGATACCATTTGGTGTTCTTGTACTTCACTGAACATAAACCATTATCAGAAGGAAAATAATAGTACTACTGGATATATGGTTTCTGAATCGCTGAGATGGAACTATAAACAATTACAATCTGCCATCATCCTAGGATATTTCCATACACCCGACTACCATACGCGCATATACACCTTCGAGCCAGGCATGCTTTACGACATGGGATTCAACAACTACTATGGAAGAGGGATAAGATATGCACTATATCTACATACTAACATCGGGAAATCTGTGACGCTCACAACAAAAATAGGCACGACCGATTATTTCGACCGTGCCCATATATCCAGTTCTTACCAACAAATCAATCATAGTTCCAAAACAGATATGGAAATGCAGATTCGTTGGAGATTTTAGTCTTTCTTTCGCCAAAATCGGGATGTAATATCGCTGAATTCATCTCCTGACACACGTTTATACAAACGTTGATTAGTTGTCATATCCTTCAAACAACCTAGATGCTTAATATATGGCCCAACCTTGATATAATCAAAGTTGCTCTTGCATATCGACGTAGGAACATGAGTTCTTCCACTATACCATCCCACCTTATATTGTGGATGTTCACGATGTAGATAAACAGCTAAATCATTAACAGCCTTAGATTCTGCATCACCACCCATAAAACAAATACAAGTGATCTCGTCTTCATATTTCTGTATGAACTGTTCGAGAACCATTGGAGTAAGTGGTTCACCAATATCCTGCCACAGATAACTACTATGGCAGCCAGGACAATGACAAGGACAATTCGATATATTTATCGATAATGTCATCTCGTCGGGTATCTCCTGGAAGACTATTCCTGTATTTACGTATTTAAGCATTCTTCTTAACGTCTATTGTTGGAACTGCTATGGCAGCTGACTGATATTTTTCATTGCCTGCATAGTAACGGCGATGTGCTTCTTTCTGACGAGCCTCAGAGAAGTTGCTTACTCGTTTCAGATAACCGATAATACGAGTAAGATAGTCCACATTCTTACTATGGCAGCAAGGGCACTCTTTAAGATATCTCTTATCGATATGACCACATTCATTACATACTGTGTTAGGAATATTGTAGGTAAAGTAGTTACATCCCTCCTTGGCAGCTACACGGAAAAGTTGACGATACTGAGCCTGACTCAGATGCTCTTCAAGGTTCATATGAAGAGCAGAACCACCTGTAAGATGCTCGATATACGGAGTACCATGCAACTTAAACTTATCGACAATATCCAAAGAGTCGTCCTCTACAACATAGAAGTAACTATTATAACAATCGCGAGGAACGAAATAGCCATCCTCACGATCCCATTTAGCATGCTTAACACCTACGTTCTCGGCAGGAATCATCTCGCAATTGAACATCACTTCCTTAGAACGATACTGTTTGTTATATTTTTCGATAAGAGAAAGGATGCCCTGCACAAAATGCTTATAGTCATCATTAGGAGTTATCGTAAGTCCCATAAACTCGGCAGCCTCAACAAGACCATTGATACCTATGGTGAGATACTGGCGATTAATATTGATATAACCTGCATCGAACAATGGTAACATACCATGAGCTTGGAGAGCCTTCAAGTTCTCATTGTAAGCTAACTGTACCTTATGACAGAGATCTATGATATGAGAGAGATATTCCTTATAATCCTGTTGATGGTTCACAGCATATTGTACACAACGATTCAAATTGATGGTAAGTACACTCTTGGAACCTGTGCTCACACCACCAGCACCAAGTGTATAACTAAATCCATTATCCTGAATTTCATTGCGTAGACGACAACAACTAGACAGCGAATCTGCATTATCACTCAGATAAGTAAAGAAACTGTGGCCTTCAGAATACATTTTCGCAGCAAAATCGCCCCATTCCTTATCCTTACAATCACCATTCTCCGTAAGCATCGCCATAGTTTCTACAGGGAAGGTAAGAACCGTCTTGGTACGCTCCTCATTAAACCATACCATAAAGCGCTTCTGCAACCAGTTCAAACCATCCCAATCTGGTTGTGAACCATCAGGGAAATAAAAGTTACCGAAAAGAGAATCAAAATAGTAGCGATCATAGTAGCTGATATTCCAGAATACAGCCTGATAGTTACGAGCTCCTGTCGGTTGGTTCAAAGAATAGACAATCTGTTCGAAACAATCTGTGATGACCTTGTCGATGGTACGCTTCTTCAAGCTCATGTCAACGACTTCATCCGGGTGTTTCCAATAATCCTTGCCATATTCCAACTCAATGAAATAATTCATATACATCAAGAACTCTGGGGTGGCACATGCACCGGCAAGCATACTACTTACCATAAACACCATATTGATAAAACCGCCACAGAATGATTTAAGGTTGGTTGGAGCCGTAGAATTTCCGCCAATACTTGTCGTACCTCCTATCAACCATGGATACATGGTAATAGAGGCGCAATAGTTGGCTAAATTTGTTTCATCGTTCTTATATATAAAATGGTGTGTTAGACATTCGATATATTCGTCTGCCAAATCCTTACCATACATCTTCTTAATACGATCGGTAAGTAGACGACGATTCAAACGGATGAATCCTGCCTTTGGCAATTCACCGATCAAAGTTGCTATATTTTTATGCTCAACATTTGCATTTGCGTCAAACTTTGAACCCGTCGCAGCATTGTCAGCTTCCATATAGTCTGACAAAAATTTCATTTTCTCAATCGTATCACGATCCTCAGAATGCTGTTGACGATAGATAATGAAACTCTTTGCAACCTTATAATAACCTTCCTTCATCAAGGCTGTCTCCACCTGATTCTGGATATCCTCTACCTTGATACCGTCACAGAGGTCTAAGTTGCTGATTATCTTAGAGATAATACCAAGATTAGCAGGTTCCTTAACAGACTCAAATGCCTTGATAATAGCATTCATTATTTTGTCTAAAGAAAAGCGCTCTTTTGAGCCATCTCGTTTCGTGATTGCGAAGTCTTTCATTTCCATATCGAGCAGTTTAATATTATTTTTGGATAAGTTTTGTCATCTTAAAATTAAAAAAGTTTTCCGTTTTGGGAAACTTTTGTAATACTTAGGGTTACCAAGTTTACCATTTTATACGAAAGCAAAATTAGTAAAAATATCAATTAGTTGTATACTTCAGATGCTACATTTTAGAAATTTTAAAGATTGCAAGAATACCATTTTCAAGTGCTAATATTCAATTTTATTAACAGTTAAATTATCTAATTTCCTAATATATAGAGACTCACGTAAAAGAAGATTTTGACAAATATCTGAGCACGAATTATAAACCCAAGAAATTATTCGTTTTTCTTAATAAGAATAACTAACTTTGCGGGCGTATAGAACAACGGTTCAACATTATGGGTATAATTCGTAGACATTTCATCAGAATACAGATTTTAAAATTCATCATTACATATCTGACTTTCGTAACACTTTACGTAATACAGAAACCTTTCTTTATGGCTATTTATTGCCATAATATTGCCAGTAAATTAGACTGGCTACGCGTCCCCTATCACGGACTATCGATGGATTTTACGATGGCCGGTTATCTCATGATCATTCCCGCATTACTACTTATCGCAGAGGTTTGGAAGGAAGGAAATACCACCCATCACATCAGACGAATATACAATATTCTAGTCTCTACGATCATCATCGTAACTTTCTTTCTGAATATCATTCTCTATAAATTCTGGGGATTTCCTCTAGATTCTACTCCCGTATTCTATTTTTTGTCATCCCCCATAGACGCCATAGCGAGTGTAAGTATCGGCGTCACAATTGCTGGTATCATCGCTACCATCGGTATGATTTATGTTACGAGCAACATTCTACAACGTGTTCACAAACTTCTCGACATTCCGGCCATCAGCAGCAAGAAGATTGCCATCACCACCACCATTATATTAACCGTGATGACAGCATTTCTCTTCATCCCTATACGTGGTGGAATTACCGCTTCCACCCAGAATACAGGAAGTGCATATTTCAGTAATGAAATGAAATTGAACCATGCTGCCGTGAATCCAACATTCAGTTTACTGGAGAGCATCACCAAAGACAACGACTTTGCTAACCAGTATCGTTTCATGGACGACAAAAAAGCCGGGGAGATTGTTAGTGGAATGATAAGTACCAGCGATAAGGATACCGAGATGTTGCTCAAGGAGAAACGCCCAGATATATACATTATTATATTAGAAAGCTTTTCTGATGCTGTGATGAAAACAGGCGTCACGCCTCATCTCAAAGCATTATGCCATGAGGGTGTTTACTTTGAAAACATGTACGCGAACAGTTTCCGAACGGATCGTGGTACATTGGCTATTCTGAGTGGTTATCCGGCTCAACCAACGATGAGTTTGATGAAATATCCCAAGAAGACTAACAAACTGCCTTCCATCGGTAAAAAGTTGTCACAACGAGGATACAATCTGAGATATTTCTATGGTGGAGACGCAGACTTCACCAATATGCGTTCCTATATGGTTAGCATGGATTTTACAGATATCACCAGTAATACCAGTTTCCCAATAAACGAACAGATTTGCAAATGGGGTGTACCCGATCATTTTTTATTTCAACGCGTACAACAGAATCTAAAGGCGAAAGACAAGAAACCACGTCTTTGGGTGATACAGACAAGTAGTTCGCACGAACCTTTCGATGTACCTTATCACAAACTTAACGATAAGGTTTTGAACGCTTTCAACTATACCGACAGTTGCATCGGGAAGTTCATCAACAAACTTAAAGGAAGTGACAGATGGAACAGATCTCTCGTAATTCTTATCCCAGACCATCTCGGATGCTTCCCGGAAAATATCGACAATTTCAGCATCAGCAGATATCAAATACCAATGGTTTGGTTAGGTGGCGCTATCAAAGCCCCTAAACAGATTAAGACATACGGATCGCAACAGGATATAGCGGCAACTCTTCTAGGACAGATGGGTATCGCACATCATGACATGAAATTCAGCAAGAACATGTTGTCCCCACAAGTTCCGCATTTTGCATTCTTTACTGTTCCTGATGCTTGGGGAATGAACCAGAATGGTAATTATCTGATATTCAACAATAAGAATAAAAAGGTTGTTGTTAGTAAAAGGGGAAGTAAGAAACTAGTACAGAAGGGTGAAGCATACCTTCAGAAATTGTATGACGACATCGCTGTAAGGTAAACGCCCAATATCCATTTTATTTGGATATCCGGCGCTTAACAAACTCCGAGAACGTCACAAATTCTTGATTTCTACTTTTCAACATCTTCACTAAGCGGTCAAGACGGTTGACCATCTCATTTCCGCTATGGTTCTTGATGATAAGCGGAATCTTATATTCTGGGTGCTCTTTCAACTGATAGAATTCCCATGGATGGAAATAAGTGACGAAATATCCATCATGACGGAGCACACGATTTACGAACCAATGGTAAAGTCTTTCTGGGAAATTGTGCAGAGCCAACCAGAATAAAGGAATACGAAAATATGGGGTGACAGACGCAGGAATTTCCACAACCCCACCACGCATAAACCAAGTACGGGGCGTGTTGAGATGCATATATCTTCCTGGGATAAAAGCAGGATTCAACGAAGAATTATACAGATAACCAGCCTTCTCGATATCCTCATCAGATACCGGAAACATTCGGGGCTGTCGATAGCCATAAGTCTTCACCCCACTCACGCGTTCTACAATCTCTTTAGAACGATAGACATCATCTACTCTTGGAATCCAATGGTCTACACCATGACAGGCTACCTCATGACCTTCTCGCTTGATACGTTCGATAACCTCAGGAGCATTCTCTGCAAAATTACCCGTACAAAAGAATGTGGCATGTACTTGATTCTGTTTTAAGACATCCAAGATTTTATTTGTACCATATACAGACACCTTCATTCCTTCTTCCAAGGAAATCTCTACACCATGTTCACGAGGTACCTCAAACTCTTCTGTATCAAAACTTAATAGTATCATTTTCTTTCGTCGAAATTTAAATTCGGAGGCAAAAGTACAAAAAAATCCAAGATCATACATTGTAATATAAAGAATTTACTCTTTTTATCGACATTTCGTAATAAAAACGTTATCTTTGCAAAACGATAAGAAGCATACAACCGAAAAGAAAAAACAAATGATCTCCAAGATTATATTTTTATTTAAAGACCAATCTTTTTTGAAATTCATAATAGTAGGTGTTATCAATACTATTATCGGACTGGCTATCATGTTTTCATGCTACAACTTATTTCATTTCGGTTATTGGCTATCTACAGCACTAGACTATGTTATCGCCAGCATCATCAGCTATTTTCTGAATAAAAACTTCACATTTAAATATAAAGAAGATGACGGCTATTCGTTTATTCGATTTGTCGTGAATATCGCTATCTGTTATTTCATTGCTTTTAGCATAGCCCGACCAATAGTAAGATGGTGCCTGTTGCTATTAGACTTTGCTTTCAGCAAGGCATTCCTCGAAAACATCGCTATGCTTGCAGGTAGCGGATTCTTTACTATCCTCAACTATCTAGGACAAAGATTCTTTGCCTTCAAGAAAAAACCTTAAAACGATGATGGATAAAAAATTGGTTTCACTTGTCATTCCATGCTATAACGAAGAAGCTTCGTTATCGGCATTATACGGTGTATTAAAAGAGTTGACTGAGCAACATCAACAATATGATTGGGAGATTCTATTGATCAATGATGGAAGTTCTGACAAAACTATGGAACTGATACACCAGCTGCATCAGGAAGACCCAAAGATTTCGTTCATCGACCTTTCTCGCAATTTCGGTAAGGAGAATGCTCTTTTGGCAGGATTCGATTATGCCAGCGGCGACTGCATCATTATCATGGATGCCGACCTACAGCATCCTGTATCGGCAATTCCTAAGATGTTGGAGAAATGGGAAGAAGGATTTGATGATGTATATGGCAAGAGACTGTCTCGAGGTAAAGAGTCGTGGATAAGGAGAAACTGTTCGTTACTCTTCTATAAACTGTTACAGAAATCTGCCAGATATGATATTCTTCCTAACGTCGGAGACTTCAGACTCTTAGACAGAAAGTGTATCGAGGAACTTAAAAGACTGAGGGAATCGGAAAGATATACCAAGGGTATGTATGCTTGGATAGGATTCAACAAAACCTATGTGGAATTTGAAACACAACCTCGCATAGCCGGTGAGAGTCACATGAGCTATCGTTCTCTGATGCATCTTGCCGTTGATGGTATCACGAGTTTCAGCGTAGCCCCACTAAAATGGGCAGCATACTTAGGGATCCTGGTCTCTATATTGGCTTTCATCTTCATGACGTACACCTTGGTACACACATGGATTTATGGAGATCCTGTGGCAGGATATCCTACCCTGATGACAACAATTCTATTCTTGAGTGGTGTACAACTTATTGCTTTAGGAGTAATGGGAGAATATCTTGGTAAGATTTTTATCGAATCGAAGAACCGTCCCGTTTATGTCATCAAGGAGAGTTTCACCAAAAAGCATAGTCAGAAATAATATATTTTTCAATTTATAATGAGAGAAAAACTCAATATCGCATATCAGAAGATTAATATGTTCTGTATGCGTCCCATATTCAAAGAAAGGAAAACCACCTTATTCCTTTGGATCATTCTTGCCCTTATCGGTATGCTGAAACTATCCAAAGACAACAACTTTAAGGTTTTCCGAGGTGTATTCTGGCATACCATCAATGGTACATCTCTTTATGCGGCATATCCTAAAGAATATTTTGATTACAACTATTATGGTCCTATATTCTCAATGGTTGTTGCCCCATTTGCTTTACTCCCCGAATGGGCAGGTCTCTTATTCTGGCTTGTTTTTCTGTCCATGTGGTTTTATTGGGTTATCAGAAAATCAACCTTAACCGATCATCAGAAAAACTTTATCTATTGGTTTTGCGCACCTATTCTTTTAGATGCGCTCTTCATGCAGCAGTTCAACGTGGCTATTGCGGCAATCATCGTTTCTTCATTCTTTCTGATCGAAAAAGAGAAAGACGGATGGGCCGCCTTGTTCATTGTATTGGGTACCATGACCAAGATCTATGGAGTCATGGGACTAGCCTTCTTTTTCTTCTCGAAACATAAGGGTAGATTTATTCTCTCATTGGTATTTTGGACTTCTATATTATTCGTCTTACCAATGCTTATCAGTAGTCCGGAATATGTTATCCAACAATATCAAGACTGGCTACCAAGTTTGGTCAATAAGAATGGGCTGAATACAGACTCCATCTATCAGAATGTATCTCTACTAGGTATGGCACGTAGAATCAGCGGCAACGATTCCTATTCCGACCTATGGCTTGTTATTCCTGGAATGGTAATGTTCTTGTTGCCTTACTTAAGATTCAAACAAATCAAGAATCTCTCCTTCCGTGAAACGATACTTGCTTCCACCCTCATGTTCACCATACTTTTCAGTACAGGTAGTGAGTCGAGCGGATATATCATTGCGATGACTGGAATATGCATCTGGTATACAGTATCTCCCTGGAAACGTAGCAGATGGGACCTTGCCTTGATGGTACTCGCGTTTATCATCGCGGGGATGGGCAATAGTGATATATTACCTAGAATTGTGAGAAAGGGACTCATCCAACCATACGCCTTACGTGCTCTCCCTGTAAGTATCGTATGGTTCAAATTGTGCTATGAACTCTATACTAAAGACTATGCTCGGTTATCTCATAACGACATAGATAATGTTAACTAATAAATGATTTGATCTTTTCTGGTATTATTTCATGTATGACGTTCGACGCACAAGTGTGCGACGGCCGTCGCACAACTATACCACGACCGTCGCACACTTGTACCACGGCCGTGGTACATCGAACACACATAAATACATCCAACAACAGAACTTCGATTATGAAGGAAATAATATATCCTCCTACTCGTCATTCATTGTTTTCTCGTACTCCTCCATCATCTGATTTGCTAGATTACTATTCTCAAATCGTTGAATGTATTCCTGACTTTTTCTGACACGTATTTCTTTCTCTTCTGATGCTTTTTGGATAGCATCAGCCATAGCTTTCTCATCATCTGGGTCGACATATAAGCTATCAGGACCTCCAGCCTCTTCTAGACAACTGCCTGTACATGCCACGACAGGCAATCCAGACTGGATAGCCTCTATGATCGGAATACCAAATCCTTCATAACGAGATGGATATACAAAGACTTCTGCTAGATGATAAATGGCCGGTAAATCTTCGTTGGGAATTCCGTGAAGGATATGTACACGCGAAGTCAACTGATGCTTCTTTGCATATTCCATCACCTGATCTGTATACTTAGTATGCTTTCCTACAATAACGATGGATATATCTTCAGGAAGTTTACAGAGTGCCTTAACAGCCAAAAGAACGTTCTTACGGGCCTCTATAGAACCAACATTAAGTATATATCTATCTGGTAATGCATACTTTTCTTTTACACGCTTTAAGATCTCCTCTTCCACCGAAGTTCTAAAACGATTACTACAACCTTGATAAACAACATCAATTTTGTCTTCTGGGAAATTTCCATAATATAAAATATCCCGTTTTGTGCATTCACTAATCGCTATAATTCTTGTAGCCTCTTTTAATGTACGCAGAAACTTACGACGATAGATCTGAACATCTATCCAATGGTAAAACTCAGGATGACGCAGGAAGATAAGGTCATGGATGGTAACAAGTCCTCTGATACCTTCCTTCTTCAATCCTTTAGGCAGTTCACCGGAAAGTCCGTGAAAGACATCCACATGATCGCGTTTCAGGTCTTTGACGATACCTTTATTGCGCCACATATCTTTCTGAATACGGAAATGAATATGCTCAGGATATACAAAGCGGACACCATCTGAAAGATTCATCTGACGACGCAGATCATCATATCCGGAATCCGGTGTATACAGAAGCATCTCCTTGGGATGTTCCACCTGAGTCAAGGCATTCACTAGATTACGCCCATAACTGCCCAGTCCCGTTCGATTTCGAACAATACGCTTAGCATCATATCCTATAATATAATCTGTTTTCAATTTTCTAATCTTTATTGTTTATCAATATTCTGTGTAGAAGAAGCTTTGAGTGCTTCTATATCTGTCAATAATTTCCAGTTTTCGCGAAGCCAGTCTTCTGATTCGTCCCACCATTTGCGATGTAACAGGAATTTGATCGTTTCCTTATCGTATCGATAACCGATAACACGAGCCGGTACCCCTCCAACAATAGCATAAGGCTCTACATCATGTGTTACGACTGCACGGGCAAGCACCACGGCTCCATCGCCAATATGAATTCCTCCTACCAAGAATGCTCCCTCACCTATCCAACAGTCGTTACCAATTTGTACATCTATACTATTATCATCATCAACTCTCCTAAAGAATTTCATGGCATCTTCAGACGCAAAGGTCAACTTTTTCTTGCGATGAGAATCAAAAAAGAAAGGTGACGTTGATGCAAACGGAGCTTTATAAGAATGTATTCCAGGATTACAAATCACATGAGGAGCTATACTAGAAAATCGACCTATCTGAGCAGATAAATTACAATTCTTTTCGAGATAGGAACCAAGTCCAAGAGAACCTTTAAAAACAGTATACTCTCCTATAACGTTTCTCCCCTCAAAATAACTTCCATGCTTCACATGGGCACCAAATTCCACCTTACAGACGCCTCGATAACGAAGTTTCTGACTCCAGAAATCTATGAGTTGATATAAAAAGGTATTCTTGATATTCATCTTTTTAGTTTGATAAACAGTCGATATATGACTTCCAGAACTCACGACGTTTAGGTTGATGAAATCCATGAACAGCCATTGGCAGTTGATAATTATTCTGCTTAGAACATACCTGAGGCTTAATATCAAAAGAGAATTTCAAGGCTTCACGAACATCAGGAGTCTTCAACTCTTTTGGAATCAATGACCAGAATACATCTTCATTATAGAGATCACATGACTTTGAATTGAAATAGGAAATCTCCTTACTATATTTGAAACAAGCATTATAGAAAGCTTTTACTCTTCGTAATGAGAATCCGCCATTTCCTATACGCCCAAACATCTGACAATGGAGATTCTTTCTTTTTGGCTTAAAGAAGAGTTTTAATTCCAAATACTGTTTCAAAGGAAAATAAGTATATCTCTCTCGTTTTGGCCAAGGAGAAGCTATATGATCATATCCTTGATTACACCAAAAATCTAATTCATCACGGAATACCCAAGCATCAACATGACAGATAAGCATATATTCATATGCTAAAAATAGACTATAGAAGTCGGCAGAAAGCATCATCTCGTTATACCCGGCAATACCACGTTTGGTACCAAGCCAACAATCGGAGACTGTGACTTCGCCAACTTGTGGAAACTGTGACTTAAGATTAGTGATATCCAATCCTTTAGGTTTCAAAAAGACTGTTGGATATTTAGCCAACACTTTCAGATTATTCTTTAGTGCTGACATCTCATAGTCTTTCAATACAGATTGATATATCGGAATAACTATAACAACCTTCTTACAACCTTCTTTTACCTGATACTGCATAAAAATAAAGTTATGACAAATTCTTTCGCATGATTACCTTACCATTATCATCGACATAGTAATAACGGTTGAATTCTTCACGTGTTCTCTTCCAACGATTATGACTCCAAAGATAAATCTCTGGCTGTCGGAGTATCGTCTTCTCTAATTCGTGGAAATAGATATCGGTAAGTTCGTAATCCGGAATATCCTTAGTATCTCTACGAATTACCTTCATCTCACAATTATAATAGCCTCGTCTTACACGCGTGACATCGCCATAGACAAAGGCTTGTCCTGTATGCTTCACGATTCTCTCGGCTCCCGTAAGCACTGGGGTATCGTGATGAAGGAAGTCGAGCCAATGGTGGATATTCCACCATAGTGGTACCTGATCTGATATAT
>Ga0256405_10001619_pt1 | contig 59700 bp, 34 predicted proteins | sample RumenRJG_02DNA_FD_189096 | JGI IMG/M metagenome (GOLD analysis project Ga0256405, IMG submission 189096) | Bovine rumen microbial communities from Lethbridge, Alberta, Canada - RJG_02 | ecosystem: Host-associated > Mammals > Digestive system > Stomach > Rumen | place: Canada: Alberta... | reverse complement strand
CCGCTTTCGAGAACCATCTCTATGACCCTGCGACAGAACAGGATAAGGTGGATTATTGGAAATTCGGGGCAGAAATGGAAGCGGATGTCCTCCTGGAATTCGCCCATGAAGCCCGCGCCATGCTGCCGAAAGGCAAACAAATCGGTGCTTTCTTCGGCTATATCTGGATGGGACCGCGGGCTGGCCACGGCGATTATGAACGGGTATTCGCCAGCCCCGACCTGGATTTCTTCGCCTCCCCCGCTGCTTACGGGAACCGGGAAATCGGCAAAGGAACGGGAAGCGCCCTGATCTATCAGACCGCCATGCTGAACGGGAAACGGCTCGTCCATGAAATCGACTGCCGTCCGCACGACTTTGCCGAAAGGGCCAAAAGACGGAATCTGTATGTCCGCGACCGGCACCAGTGGTTTTCTCCCGAAGAAGACCTCGCCGGCAGCCTGCGGGAAGCCTGTTTCTCACTGGTCAACCATGCCGGATACTGGTGGTTCGACCAGTGGGGCAGCTACTATGACGATCCCAAACTGCGGGAAAGGATTGCCCAGATGGAGGTTCTGCAGGAGCGGTTCAAAGATGATCTGTCCCCTTCCGTCGCCGAAGTCCTCCTGGTTGTCGATCCGCAGAGCATGTACTATATCCGGGAGGGCGATCCCTTCCTCAGCCCGCTGGTGGAGCGGCTCCGCAACCGGTTGAACAAATTCGGAGCGCCGTTTGAATGCTGCACCTTCTCCGATTTGGGGAAATTCGATCTTTCCCAATTCAAGGTCATCATCCTGCCGCACCTGTTCCTGATTGACGAAGCGCGGACCAAGCTTCTCCGCGAGCAGATCTGTACGCCCGGACGCACCGTCGTGTTCTCCTATGCCCCCGGCATCCTGGACGGAAAGACCTTCGACACGGCACGCATCCAGACTTGGGCAGGGGTTCCGTTCGGAACCGGCAAGGGGCTGGAAGACGCTTCAGGCATCCACACGACCCGGATGCCGGGCGGATGGACTTCCGTCTACGCCTATTCCCCGGTTTGCTTCACGGAAGAAACCATGCAGAAGATTTGCAAAGAAGCCGGCGTCCATTTCTATGTAGATGATCTCTGGCCGGTCTTCGCCAATGAACGGCTGCTCTCCATCCACTGCAAGGAAGGCGGCGAGCGGACGGTAACCCTACCCGGAAAAGTGGCCCAGGTCGTGGACCTGTTGACCGGGGAAGTCGTAGCCAAGAAGGCTAAAACCTTCAAGGTGAAGTTCGCAGCTCCGGATACCCGGCTGTATGAGATTATCCGCTGATCCCGGATGGCGCTGACACGTCCGGATCAGGGTATTAACGGCCTTGCGTAAATACCTGGACTTCGTCCGGGCCGGGAACGGCATAGGCCGGATCCAGCGCCCTGACCCGGACATCCCCGTCCGGAAGGACCTGAACCTGAAGGGGAACGAGTGTCGTCCCCTGCCGGTTGATTGTCTGTGCGGCTTCCCGCAAGTCGCGTGTGGCGATCCCCGCGGTGTCCAGCACCGGCCGGTCTGCATTGTAAAAAGCCGTACACCACCAGCGTCCGCGTTTATCCTGGAAAGGAGTCCCGTGTCCGAGGAACCTGCCGGCAAAACGCCGCTCACTGTACGGACCGTAAATATTGTCTGCCGTGCAATAGTACAGGTTGTACGATCCTTTGCGCATCTGATCCGTCGACCAGGCTGTCCCGAAAAGGACATACTTGTCTCCGATCCGGCGGATGACCGTCCCTTCATGACCCATCACACGGTCTGCAGGGCCGATTTCGACCGGGTTATGAGCGAATCCGGAGAAATCCGGCTTCAACTCGGCGACGAAAAACTTGCGGAAGCCGAAAGTCATATACCAGCGTCCGTCCCGGTCCTGGAAAAGCGAAGGATCATGCCTTCCCCGGAAGTCCGGGCTGTCCATTTTTCGCCATGCCCCCAGCGGCGACGGTCCTTCCGAAACCAACAGCTCGCTGTTCTCGCCCGGACAGTGCACCATCACCCAATTCGTTCCGGTCCACTGCATTTCCGGCGCCCACAGGACACCGTCGTTCGGGCCTTTTCCTGTCGGCGTTACCTGATAAGGAGCTCCCATATCCTGCCAGTTGACCATGTCCAAGCTGCGCCACAGGCGGAATTGCCCGCCCACGATACTTTTTTTGCCCAAGCCCGTATTGAGGGAATCCGTCCGTGCGCGGGGATCCCCCATGGCATGCGTCGTTCCGCACAAATAGAAGTATTTGTCCGGTCCCAGCACGACAAACGGATCCCGGATCCAGCCATCCTTCACCAGCACGGCCTCTTTCCGCCCGTCGATTTTCTCCCGCAGCTGTTCCGTCCGGTTTTTGAACAAATGGTCCATCTGGATTCCCGTATCGCCCTGCTGCTCCATCCAGGAGAGCAACTCGGCCTTCATCCGGGCGATCCGCTTGGCATACCTGCGCTTGCCGGCCAGATTGTGCTTTTCCCACGGGTCCTTCTTCAAGTCGTAAAACTCCACGGCGGGGCGTTTGATGTACCGGTCGAACCAGAATGCGTTCTCTGCACTCTCCTCCCGTCCTGCCAGCCAGGCATCCCATACCTTTGTCGGCCCGTCGGAGCGCATCAGGTGCTTTTCGTGAAAGAGGGAATCCGGCATCAAGTTCAGGATCAGGGCATACCGGTCATCGCGGATGCTCCGGATCGGATAGCGGTGCCCTTCCGGATTGTTATTGTGCATTCCGTAGACGTACTTGCGCGGCGAATCTCCTTCGCCCAACAATGCTTTTTTGAAACTGACGCCATCCAATTCCGGCCGGGGCGCCCCTCCGGCGATATCGATAAAGGTCGGCAACAGGTCCTCGTACTGAACGAGTGCATCGCTCCGGGAGCCGGGCCTGATCCGGCCGGGCCAGCATGCCAGCAGCGCACTGTGGCAGCCCGGATACCATAGCGTCCATTTTCCGCCCGGGAACTGCGGCCCCTGCTCGCCCAGGAACATCACGAGGGTATTGTCCAGTTTCCCGGTCTCTTCCAGGACTTTCAGCACGGAGCCGACTTCATTGTCCAGCGCCCGCAGTTCTGCCAGGTAATGGGTGAATATTTCCCGCATCTGCGCATTCTGGACGCAGTTTTCCGGCAGGATGATCTTATCCGCATCAAACTCGGAAGGGTCGCCCCACGTCCAGGGGGCATGGGTATTGATGCTGCAGACATACAGCAGGAACGGATCCTCGCCGCGGCTGATCCATTCGCGGATCCCGTCTACGGAATACGGCGCCTCCTTTGCCACGCAATTGACTGTAAATCCGGGAATTTCATCGAACACATAGACCGATTTGGGACCCGGATGGTCCTTCCCGGTCCGGCCGACACGATATCCCTCCTGCGGCATATAATCGTTGACCGTGCGCGTGCCCTGATAGGTCTCTTTATGGTTCATGTAGGAGCCATGCCGGGCCGGGTAAAGCCCCGTGTACATGGAAGCGCGGATTGGAACGCTCATGGCGACGGAGGCATAGCAATGCATAAACTGCACCCCCTCCGCTGCAATCCGGTCGATATTGGGCGTATCGATATTGCGCCCCCCGTAACATCCCAGCTCGGTGGTCAGCAAATCGTCTGCAACTATGGCCACAATGTTGGGCCGCTGCGCCGGAGAACCGGCTTGGGCAGCCGCCGGGACGGTCCCCAAAGCGGGAACCGCAGCCAGCGGAAGCATGGCTTTCGAAAGATGGTTCATAAGAAATCGCTAAGGTTTGGGTTGTTCCGGGACAGGCTGCAGTTCTCCCGCATGCTGGCGGAAAGAAGCTTTGTACCAGGCGATGCAGGCATCCCCCATCCGCTTGGCCCGCTCGGGATCTTTTTCGGCCAGGTTGACCGTCTCGAAAACGTCCTCCTTCAGGTTATACAGTTCCGGGCGGCTCCCGTCGTAGTTTATCAGCATCTTCCAGTCCCCTTCCAGCATGGCGATGTTGGGACTGCGGGTCTGATAGGCGTTTTCAGGCAACGGTTTCCCGACGAAATGCTGGCCGAACTCCCAGAACATCGCGCCCTTGCGCTGCTTTTGTTTCCCCAACAAGGCACGGCTCATGTCCTGCCCGTCCAGCTGGTACGCACCGCTTTCGGCCCGGATGCCGGCCAGTGCGCACAAAGACGGAAACAGATCCAGGGAGGTCAGGACCGTTTCCGTATTGCGCAGGCCCGCCTTGATCTTTGCCGGCCAGCGGATCATGAACGGCATGCGGATGCCGCCCTCGTACAGCGTCGCTTTCTGCCCCCGCATTCCGGCCGTACGGCCGTTCTTGTAACTCGGATTCGGCCCGTTGTCGGATGTAAAGACAACGATGGTGTTCTCATCGATCCCCAAATCCTTCAGCCCCTGCATCAGCCGGCCGATCTGCCGGTCATACTCCGCCAGGACCGGGATGAAGTTCACCTTCTTCTCCCACCAGCCATTCTTTCCGGAGCGCTCGTATTCTTCCTGGCTGGGAACATACGGCGTATGCATGTCGTCCGGCCAGAGGTTCACGAAACAGGGCTCCCCTTTGTGGCGTGCCAGGAAATCCAGCGTCTTGTCGACAAAGTAAGCGGTCCGTTCCCAACGCTTGATGCTGTCCCGCTCACTCCAGATCCAATTGCTCGCCGTGATGAGCGGGTCCGGATCCGGGCTCTCCCAAGTCGAACAATACTCGTCAAAACCATATTCCGGAATCTGCGGCATGTCTTTCACATCGCGGCCGCCGCCCATGTGCCATTTTCCGATATGCGCCGTCGCATATCCGCCGGCCTTGAACGCCCGTGCCATCGAAGGAGCCTCCGCGCTGAGGTAATCATTGGATTGATTCCGCCGGTTGGCCCTGCGGTCATTCAGGAACGTCGTGATGCCCCACTTGGTCGGATACATCCCCGTTGTCACGCCGACCCGGGACGGGGAACTGATCGGGCAACCCGTATAATACCGGTCGAAGCAAATGCCCTCCTGCCCGATCCGGTCAATATTCGGCGTCGGGGTGAAAGTTCCACCAAAAGAGCTGATGTCCGAATACCCCATGTCATCGGTATAGATCAGGATCACATTGGGTTTCTCTTTGTTCTGAATGCCCGCGCCACAGGCCGTGGCAGCGGCAAGCAGCGGCAGAGCCGCCAGTGCCATTTTCTTCTCCATGGTTTATGATTCTTTATCTTTCAGGTTCAGGATAACATCGTCCACCCAGATCTGCCCGGGCTCCGTGTCTCCGACATACAAGACCAGCTGGAAACGCCCCTGAGGCAACTCGATCCCGTCAAACCGGACCGTTCCTCCGGAAGGGTCCAGCAGGATTTCCCGGTCCAGGACTTTGGGACGCGAGGGATTCTGGAACTCCAGGCGCAACCAGAGCCGGTTGGGCTTGTCCGTCTGGTAAGTAAATCCGACTGACGCGGTGGAAGGGCCATCCACATTGGGGAAATTCCATTTCATGAACGCATCCCGGGGGCGCGTTCCCTTCTGGGCGACATTGATCCGGGCTGTTTTCCCGTGGATGACATGCACCGTATCGATTTCAAAAGACACATCCGCATCTCCCGTACAGGATAACTGCCACCCGCCGAGATTGTCCTCGAAGGCGCCATTCATGAAGCGGCGGTAGTAAGACTGGCGGCGGCCGTAGCCGACCGTGGAAAGCGGATAGGCATGGACCCGCTGCGCCCAGGCGTCCCAGGCCGCAAACATTTCTTTGGCCCTGGCGGGCTGCTCCCCGGCCAGATTGTGCAGTTCCGTCGGATCCTTCTCCATGTCATAGAGTTCGAGTTTCTCCAAATCAATGGGCTCGTCCTCCACATGGTGGATATTCAGCTTCCATTTCCCGTCGCGCACGGCGATGTTCACTTCATGCTCCCAGAACGTCATGCCGCGCCGGGTCGGCTGCCCGCTGAAATTCGGGACCAGCGAGACACCTTCACAAGGGAGGATGTCATGCCCGTTGTACTTTTTGGGATATTTCCCTCCCGACAAGTCGATGCAGGTGGCCATGATGTCGGCAAAATAACCATATTCCCGGACAAACGAGCCGTTGCGCGACTTGTCAATCCCATTGGGCCAGGAAACGATCAGCGGCGTAGCGATGCCTCCTTCGTTCGTGTAATGCTTGTATTCCCGATAGGGTGTGCTGCTGAGATTGGCCCAGTTGATCCGGTAGCTTTCCCAGGTGTCGGCCTTCCCGGTAACACCGCTGATTCCCTCTTTGCCCAGATACTCAGCGCAGGCACCGTTGTCGTCCATGAACAAGATCACGGTATTGTCGAACTGGCCCGCCGCTTTCAAGGCAGCGACCAGCTTGCCGATTCCCCGGTCCACGGCATATACCTGGGCCGCATAAATCGCCATCCGCATGGCATATTCCCGCTGCGTTTCCACATCCAGGCTGTCCCAGGCAGGAACGCGCGCGTCACGGGGACTCAACTCGACGCCGGGGGCGAAAAGTCCCATGGCCACCTGCCGGGCGAACCGGTCTTCGCGAAGTTTGTCCCATCCCCGCATATAACGGTCCCGGAATCGCTCGATATCACTTTCCAGGGCATGCAGCGGCCAGTGCGGCGCATTGAAAGCCAGGTACATGAACAGCGGCTTTTTCTTGAAATCATGGCCGGCGACATAAGCGGCCGCTGTATCGGAAAGTGCATCCGTGATGTAAAAATGATCCTCATCCGTCGTCCGCGGCAGGCGTTCGTCATCCCGGACCATGGCGGCCCGGAAATAATTCGACGCCCCTTCGGGAATGCCATAGAAATGCTGGAAGCCACGCTGGTGGGGCCACTTCTCCTTCACATTGCCCGCGCACTGCCATTCCGAGCACAAGTGCCATTTCCCGACCATGTACGTCTCATATCCGTTTGCCCCCATGGCTTCGCCAAGCGTCACGCAATTGTCATTAAGGAAGCCTTGGTATTCAGGAGTTTGCATGTTCGCAGCCGCCATCCAGCCCATCCCGGCCTGATGCGGATAAAGCCCGGTCATCAGCGCCGCCCGGGAAGGACAACTCCGCGCATTGTTGTAGAATTGCGCCCACCGGAGACCGTTCTCCGCCAGGTTGTCAATGTTGGGGGTTTCTATCTCGCCCCCATAACATCCGATATCGGAATATCCCATATCGTCGGTCAGGATCACGATGACATTCGGGCGGGAGGAGTCCTCCTGCGAACACCCGATACCCACAGGGAGCACCATGCCAGCTGCGAGTGTCAAATATTTCATGTTGTTCATATCCATATCATTCTATTGGCGTTTCCCGCCCAGGCGGGCCATTCCCTCCATCAGGGACGCTCCGCTTACCTGGGCGCCCATTGAGGCATGGCCGCTGCCGTCAAATGTTTTTCCCCAATAATAATTGACAAACATGGCAGGCCAGGCAAACCGGTCCAGACTGGCATTCAGCAGACGGGCGTTCAGCATCAGCCGCTCCCGGACAATCCGCTTGGCGGCGGCAGGGGCTTTCTCATCCAGCACGAAATCTACTGCATAAGGGATCAGGACCGCCTTGAAAATGCTCTGGTCCATGCTGGTTCCCTCGTTGCGCAGGCCGCCGGTCTCCGCGTTCGTACACCGTCCGGACGTGAAGGCATATTCCATCACTTTCGCTGCGAGATTCATGTACGGCGTCTCCCCGGTGATGTGGTACAGTTGCCGGCAAGCTTCCGCGAAGGTCCCTTGCGTGTACGTCAGCGGCGGTTCTTCCACCCGCCCGTCACTACTCAGGAGATTCGCGGCAATAAAGTCGTACAGCATGACGGCTTCGTCCAAATAGCGCTGTTCCCCGTATTTCCGGTGCAGCAGCGCCGCCAGCAACATGCCGGGGGCATTGGTACAGGCGTTCCTCCCCCGGTTCGCCTCGTTGTTCTGCCAGGGCAGACCGGTCCCTTTCGAATCCTTCCAGGCCCGCGGGATGATGTATTTGTCATAGACTTCCCGCGCGGTATCGGAATAGGTCCGGTCGCCGGTCGCCTCCTCTAAATGCATCAGCGTCAGGCAGATCCACACCATGTCATCCGTAAAGGCATTGAAAAAGCCGCCGGCTGCACCCTCCGACGCCCGGGACGTATTGTAATTGTGCGCCCGGGAAGCATACCACTTTTTGAACCATTCCTCGTATTGCGCCGCACGGGTTTTATCCGTTTCCCGTACCCGTTTGTAAGCCGCGATCAGCACATCTTCGGCATGGGCCTGCTGCCAATAAATATAGGCAGAGCCCTTCCCGGCGTCCCCGGGAGTCGACCAAAACCAGCCTTCCGCCTTGTTGAGGAACTGCTCGGTCAGGACAAAAGTGCAGCTGTCTGCCAGGGAGTCCCATGTCAGCGGTGCGGAAGCTTCGCCGCCCTGCGGCGGGTCAGGCTGCAGCGACTCCCATTCGGGAGACTTGCCGCAACCTGCCACCAACAGGACCATCAATATAGGGAATGCACGTATCACAAAAGTTCTATGCTATGGGTATATGCTCCGGCTTCCGCGTTCATTTTAATGGTGTACCGGGCCATCTTCCCCTCAATTTCGGAAGGGAACCGCCAGGTTCCGAATGCCCGCGCGGCCGTCCGCGCCGGAGCTGCACCACCGACGACGGTTACGACCGTCCAGTAATTCGCAGGGGTATCCGCAATGGTCGGTCCCAAATCTACCGTCGGGTACTGGCTGCCCGTAGGTTGGTCGCCGTCCAGGCCGAAGAACAGGAACTTGTACCCGTTCTTCCCTGCCGGGATTGTCAAGTCAACCGACCATACACCGTTCCCTTGATAGGTCATATTATTGTCCGTCAACGGAGCCCAATACCGGAGCGAAACCCGGTCAACCCGTTTGACATACACTTCACGCGACTTGGAATTGAACCGGAAGCGGAACAAGCCGTCCGATCCTGCAACCGTATGGATGACCGCATCTTTCTGGATGCTCATCGTATAAGTGGCGGCATCCATGGGCGCATCGGCATCCAGGGAGAAAATCCAATCCTGGCCACCGGTAGAGTTTCCGGACCAGAACCAGAAAGGCTCCCCGCCCTTGATCTGGGTAAAGATTTCATAGTCAAAGTCTTTAACCCGGGTGGAATTGTCGTTGTAATCCCGCGCGTCCTTGTGATAGTCAATGGAGGGGATATAGGTCATCTGCTGGCCTGCCTCCATGGCCCCCGGACCGTCGATGAAGATCGGATTGCCCGGTACAAAGGCATCCGGATCCGGTGTCATGGTCATATGAAGGGTCCGGACAGGAGAAAGCAGGGTTTTTCCTCCGGCAGCAGTCTTGACCACCCAGTCCACATAAACTTCCTTATCCTTGGACGTCTCGCTCGCCGCCGTATAAACGGCTTTGATGTCGTCCTTGGAAAGGGTGATCGAGCGGTCGTCAATCCGCGGTGCATAAAAGGCTGCGACCGGCTTTGAAAAGTCCCCGCCGCGCTTGTCGAACAAGATGGCATAGGTTGCAAAACCACGGCCTTCCCATACGGCATCTCCCCAGGAGAAGGTCACGGGCTCATATTCATCCAGATCGACCGTCACATCGGTTTCAGGGCCGGCGGAGGCGGCAGGGGTGAGCGTGTACGCTACCTCGGGTTCCTCCCCGCCCGTCCCGTTGCAGGCGGCCAGGACAGCCATGGCGGTCATCAGAAAAGCAAAATATCGTATTTTCATGTCCATCGAATTAGAAGGTTTCCACTCTCAATTCGCGCTCCGCCCATTGGCGCAGCACCAGTTTCTCCGTGACGTGATAGTACTTCCCGTCCACTGAATAGGTATAGTCCAGATTGAATTGGGGAGCCACGTTGTCACCGCTGTAGAAGGCATAGTCTCCCTGCCGCACCCAGCGGCCGCTTCCCTGGACGAGGGTCGCGCCGGAAGGGATTGCCAGTTCCACTTCGCTGTCTTTCTCCAGATCTCCGCCGGACACAGTCAGGGACAAACTGCCATCGGCACTGTCCCCCAGCCCGGGACGGACGACGCTGTAGCGGCCGGATGTCGCCAGGACACAAGTTCCGTTGGCCGTCAGGTCAGCTTTGGCATAGGATTGCGTTTCTCCAACGGTGTTTCCGGCAGCATCCACTTCCGTCACGGATCCGACTTTGTAGTACGTTCCGCTGAAGCCGCTGATGTATTTAATGGCGACAACGGCTGTCTCCCCGCCTTCGCGGATCGCCCCGTATGGATTCCGTGCGCCGGTCGAATCCGCCACGGCATCGATGGAGGTGGCCACCAGCCGGAAAGGAAGGGCATACGTCCGTTCCTGGCTGGCGGGATCGGCATAGAAATCCTCCGTAAACGTAATGCCCACATCCGCCACGGCCAGGTTCGTCTTGCGCACCGTGAACGTGTTCGGATCCGCCAGTTCATAGTAGTTCTCCGGCAACATCTTCAGCCCCGTTCCGGCCAGAAGCGACTGGTCGAACGTGAACGTTGCCCAATCCTTGAGGTCAACACTCCGTTTCCCGCCGATGGACACGCCCACATAAATCTGGTTGGTTGTGGACACCACGGTCCGAACCTGCCTGTTCAGCGCAAAGCCCATGCTCGGGAAATCATAGTCATGTACATAGTCCTCGTAACAACTTGACAGAGAAACGAATGCCAAGAGCAGGGAGGTGATTTTCAATATTCTTTTCATATCCCGTATTCAGATTAATAGTCCATATTGTTGACCATCAGGGGATTCTTCTGCACTTCGGCATAAGGAATCGGCAGATAATAGTGACGCAGCTGGTTGAAGCCCCGTTTTTCCACTTCATGGATCGAATAAGAGAGGGTCCCGTCCTCCGCGCGGGTGGCCACGATCCCCCGGATCGGTTCGTCCAGCGGCAACAGGCGCCGGCGGAGATCCCAGAAGCGGACATTCTCGAAGGCCATTTCCAACCGCCGCTCATTGAGGATGAGTTTCAGGAAGTCGTCCTTGGAGCCTTTCACCGCATCGATGTAAAGATCCTCGACAATTCCGCCGGATTTCTTGCGGATGTCTTTGATAATCTCATACGCAGACATGCCGATACCGTCTCCCTTGCCTTCCGGTCCCCACACCTCGTTGGAGGCTTCGGCCAGGCTCAGGAAAATCTCGGCAAGCCGCATGGTGGGATAAAAATGCAGGGCCGTCACACTCTGGACGGGATCCAGCATGTTCTCTTTCTCGGAAAGCCATTTGTGCAGGTAATATCCCGTACGGGTACCGCGGTTTCCGCCGGACATGAAGGAAGGAGCGTCCTTTCCACCTTCGACGATGTCGATATAGGACTCATTCAGCCCGAACTTGGAACCTTGATGGTAAACCGTGAAATCCAGCCGGTTGTCACGGCCTTCATACGGATTGGCCGGGTCATAGCCGCTGCCCGCGGCGTCGATCGGGTATCCGTTCGCCTTCATCGGGAACGCATCCACCAGGTTCTGCGACGGGGTATTCATGCAGGATCCGAAATAGAACGGAGGATACTGCCGGCTTTCCAGGCCGTTGGCCTGATAGTAATAGCGGAAAATGAAGTGGGACGGGGTTACGGGATTGTTCTGGTCGATATCCACCAGATCGGTCCGCTTGGTCGCCACATAAGCCGGCGTCCCGCACAGTTCCAGGACTTTCCAGGCCTGCCGCGCCGCGCGCTCCCATTTTTCTTTCCAAGCCGCCTCGTCTACAACCGTGTAGCTCCCCATTCCATTGATCTGCACGATGGAAGAGGGCTGGTAAGCCGGACAGGCCGCATAGAACAGGACACGCGCCTTCAGGAATTCAGCCATTGTCGCCGTAGCGCGGCCGATGTATGCTCCGGTTGCCGTCAGGGGTAACACAGCAGCGGCTTCGTCGCAGTCCGCGCAGATCTGCTGGACACATTCCTCGTAGGTATTCCGTTTGATCCAGCTGAAATCCTTCGCTTTTTCTTCCGTAATATACTCTTTGACAATCGGATATCCGAGCGCTTGCCCGTCAGCGGTCCGGCCGCCGTGGAATTGGAGCAGATAGGCGCCCCACCAGGCCCGCAGGTACATCGCCTCGGCGCGCAGCTGACGCTTCGCCTCAACGTCATCCTCCTCGGTGCTGATCGCATACCGCGTGTTGGCCGTCAGCCCTTTTTCCAGGAACAAATGGATGTGCTGGAATTGTTCGTAAGCCGTTGACCAACAACTGATCCGGCTGTTGGTACTGCTGATTCCGCCCAGGGCCAGCTGATAGACTTCCGAAGAAAAGCCGTTGGTCACCGCATTGTCCGTCGCTGCATCCAGGAAATTTTCCCCATAGCTGTCCGGACGGTTCGGCATATTGGTATAAGCCTGCATCAGAACGCCACGCGCCAGATCGGGGACCACCCACATTTCCTCATCGCTCACATCGCCGATGGTCTTGGGCTCAAATAGGGAATCGCAGGATTGAAGCGCCAGGGCAGGGATGATAAACAAGTATAATAAAGTCTTTTTCATAATCATTTCCTCCTCCTTCTAGAATCCGATCGTTACGCCGCCGGTAACCGTCCGCATGACCGGATAATCGGTCACGCCGGCATTGAGCCGTTCCGGATCCAGGTCTTTGATGCCGGACAGAACGAACAGGTTCGCTCCGCGTACGAAAATCTTGCAGGTTTTGAACAGACTGCCGGACTTTCTGTTGTCCAGCGTGTAGCTCAGCTCGACATCCTTCAGGCGCATCCAGCCCGCATCGGCAATCCACAAGTCAGATGCCCGATAGGAGTTGTTGCCGGTTGTCGTCGTCAGGCGCGGAAGCGTTCCGTCCGGATTGTTGGCCGGATGGTACCGGTCCTGGACAAAGGTGGAATAAGCGTTCGCTTCCGTATTCCAGTAATAGTTGTTGTTCAGCAATTTCGACGCGCCGAATTCGCCGGTGAAGAGCATGTACAGGCCCCATCCCTTGTAGTGCAGGTCGGCATGTGCCCCCAGTACACCCACCGGGAAGGACTGGCCGATCATTTCCATGTCGCGGTCGTCAACCATACCGTCCGCCGTCACATCCTTGTACGCCACGTCACCCGCACCGTAATAGCCGAACAGCTGGGGAGCATGTCCTTCCAGCGCGACATCCTTGCCGAACAGCCCCTCGCTGCGCAGGCCGAACAGGGCGCTGACCGGTTTTCCTACCGCTTGCCGCCCGGGTTCGATGTTCTCGAGTTCATCGAGGGCCAGGACCTTGTTCTTGGTAAAGGTGAAATTCACACCGGCCTGGTAACGGAAAGCGCCACCCGCGGCCTTGTCGTTCCACTGCAGGGCCAATTCGAATCCCTGATTGCGGACAGACCCATAGTTGAAACTCGGCAGATAAGGTCCCGCCACCGCGCTGTACCGGGAGGTCAACGCTGTGATCTGGTTGTTCCGCTGCATGCAGAACAACGCCGCTTCCAGGGAGAGCCGGTTATCCAGCAATGCCCCCTCGAATCCGAAGGATGCTTCATCGGAAGTCACCCACTTCAAGGCCGGGTTGCCGATCCGGGTCAGTCCGGTCACATAGACGTTGGTATTGTTGTTATTGCCGGTCGCATAGGTCCCTGCCAGCCTCCAGGCCGTATTGTACAGCAGGTAATTGCCGTTGGGATTGTATCCGAGCCGCCCGGCGCTGGCCTTGACTTTCAAGTAAGGCGCTTCGCTCAGGACGTAGCCCAGGCTGAGCGTCGGGGTAAACACGTACCGGTGATCCGAGAACTGGTTGCTCCCGGATGCCCCCAGGATCAGCTCTGCCAGGAAACGATGGGCATAATCGTAATTCAGGCGCAGGGTCGCATTGGTCGTGACCAGGTCCTGGTTGGCGCCCAGAACCTCATTCTTGTAATAACGGAAGGCAGCCACCGCACCGAAATGATTGGCTCCGGCACCGCCCTTCCAGCCGGCATCGGCACGGAATCCGAGCTGGCGGCGGGTCTCCTCGCTGAGGACATTGATCTTGTCACTCTGGTTGATCAATTTGACTTGCGTCACCCGTTTCTGCAACTGTCCGGCCTCGTCCAGGTACCCGTCCACCGCATAGGTCGGCCAGGTACGGCTCATCCCCTGCCGGACGTTGTTATAGTTGTCGAAAGTGATGAATGCATCGGCGAACAAACCGCTGACATATTTGTCAAAGTCGAATTTGAGACCGATGTCGCTCTGGCTGTTGATTGCACGTTCCTGCTTGTCGCCACCATAGCTCATATCCACCAACAAGTTGCTGGTTCTCAGGATGCTGGCACCATAATACGGCGTTCCGTCCTCATGCGGTTCCATTCCGATCGCCGCTTCGTCCAGGATGAACGCATATTCGTTCGGACGGTTGACGGAAATGGCTCCGTACAGTTCGGAGGACGTGAGGCCCTGCCAGGATTTCAAGTGGAGACGGGCAGCCACGTCGGCCGCGACTGTCAGGAAGTCGTTGATCCGGATATCCAGGTTTCCGCGGACGTTGAAGCGGTTCACCTGGGAAGCGTCGGCCACCTTTTCCAGGCCGCTCCCGCCCGTATAACCGGTCACCAGGGAATATTTCACCCCGCGGTTGCCGCCGATGAATTCGGCGACAGCCTTGCGGTAAGTCCCCATGTTCCGGGTGAAACGCTTATACCAGTCCACCTCGGGATAGAGGACGTCGTTTTCTCCCGTCGATGCCGCGTAACCGGCCATCTGGTACGGCAGATAGTAATCCGGAAGGCCATCATTGGAACTGGCCTCGTTATAAAGGGTGGCATAATCATAGGCCCCCAGCCAGGACGGAACCCGCGTCACCGGCGTCACGCCATATTCCAGCGTCGTCCGGATGATCCGCTTGCCGGGTTCACCCCGCTTCGTATTGATCAGGATCACACCATTTGCACCACGTGCGCCGTACAACACCTTGGCCGGGGCATCCTTGAGGATTTCGATGGAACCGATTTCTTCCGGAAGGATATCGTCAACGGAGCGTTCGATCCCGTCGATGACAACGATAGCCGGGGCATTCGCCGCCATTTGTCCGCGGACAAAGAACTCCGAGGCATCTTCGCCGAGTCCGCCGTCCTGCCAGCGGGCGATCAGGCCGGCAGCCTGGCCCTGGAAGGCATTGGACAGGTTCAGGCCAGGGTACTTCCGGATTCTGTCCACATCAACCTGCCCGATAGCGGACACATTGTTCCGGACAGATACATATCCGCCGTCCGCACGGTCCAGCTGGTCTTTTTCTCCGGAGAGGAAAGGCTCCTCCACCAACAGGATTGAAGAGGGGAAATTCTGCCGGAAGGGAATGAGGATGCTCTTGTAACCGGGGGCTTCGATGAGCAGATCCGACCCGGATTTCGCCGAAACGGTAAACTTGCCGTCCGCATCCGAATACCGGGTAACCGCCCCTTCACCCGCATAGATGACCGCATCCGCGACCGGGTCTCCCGCAGCATTGACAACGCGGGATTGGACCTGGATCACGTTTTGCGCGTCCTTGCGTTTGTTCTTGCCCTGCGCACAGGCTGAAGGATCCGGAGTTGAAAGGACAATCAATGCCAGCAGCGCAGCATATATTTTATTCATTTTCAATTTCATGGCTATCTCGTTCTATTACCATCCCGGGTTTTGTTTCAAATTACTGAGAGATCCGATCTCCGCCCCGGGGAAAGGATAGAGGTAGTACTTCATGGAAGAACCGAAAACACGGGTTTCCACCGTATTGCGCTCTTCCCGGTAGGTGAATGTCAAGTCTTTCCCGTCATTGTATTTCGTCGGGTCTGCATTCGCACCCTGGTTGCAGGTCCAGATGGTGTTGACCAGCGGCGTATCCGACGGGAAAACCTGATCCAGGATCATCCAGCGGCGAAGGTCTTCCCACCGGTGACGCTCAAACATCAGTTCCACTTCCCGCTCCCGGCGATATGTTTCCCGGAAGTTAGAAGGAGTCGTATACTCCGGCGCAATCGGGGTGACACCGACACGGGCACGGACGATATTCAACGCCTCCGCGGGCGTCATGGAGAAACCGGACGGTTTGGACAGGGCATCGCCCGTCGCCTCGAACAGCGCCTCGGCATAATCCAGGTACATCTCCGTCACGCGGATATAGAAACTCTTGATCCTGTACATGTTATACCCGGAATTGTCATGCGCCGTCGTATAGAAATGGCTGGCTTCCGGCCAAGAATACTTGCAGCAGAGCCATCCGGAGAACTGGCGGCTCGCCGTATAGCTCCCGGTCTTGACACGGGTATAGGCCGCACCATTCTCCCATGAAGTGACATAATACGGAGATCCATCCTTGTCCCCCCAGCGCTGGCCAGGGAGCAATATGTTGGCATAAAAGCGCGGATCCCGGTTCTGCATGTCGGACCAGGGACCGTTCTTCCCGTCGGCATCCACGCCGACATAGCCCGAGCGGGGGTCCGTGATGGGATAATAAATCCCGTCATCGCCCTTCCGCTCATAAAGCTTGACGATTCCCGTCATCGGGAATCCGAAAGATTGCGCATCCGGACCCGTATTCTTGTCCCAGTCGATCCACTGCCACATGGAACGGATCGTATTGGCCTGCTCGTCATCCGTCATCTTGCGGCGGTCCCACCACAGGTATTCTTCGTGGCAGAAGGTTGTCGTCGGCAGGACGAAGATTCCGCGGTACACGTCCATGTCACCCTGCGCCTGCGTGAAATGCCGGCCCGTTTCATTGTTCTGGATGAACTGGAGGCATTCCTGGGCAGCCTTGGCCGCTTCCAGGCACAGCTCCTTGTCATATTCCTTCTTGACAGTGGTTTCCAGGTCGTTCTGGAAGAGCGGGCTCGCCGCATACAGGAGGGCCTGGGCACGGACGCCATAAGCTGCAGCCTTGTCCGGGCGGGAATAATTCTTGTCATCCCACAGGGTCGGCAGCAACTCAATCGCCTTTTCCAGGTCCTGCATCATCCATTCATGGGACTCGCGGTAGGTCACCCGGGGGACATTGTCCTCGCCGGCTGCATAGACTTTGTCCAGCAGGGGCATGCCGCCGAAACGGGTAATCAGGTTGTAATAGAACCAGGCGCGGTAGAAATGGGCCTGCCCGAGGATCTCGTTTTTCTGCTCATCCGTGATAATGGCCACCTGGTCGATATTGGCAATGATCCGGTTGGCAATCCGGATGGCCTTGTATGCATTGTTGGCGACCGTTCCGGCGTCCACCCCGATTTCCCAGTTGCCCGTACGGGTGGCAAAATACCAGTTCCCCAGATTGAAGTTATTGGCAATCCAGTTGTTGGTGGACATGCTGAATCCGACTTCATCCGTATTGGACATCGGATTCGTATTGCGTGACAGGTTGGCTCCGTACTGCATGTTCCAACGTTCCAGCAGCGGATAGCACTCGTCCAGCGCCCCCCGGATCGACTCGTAATTCTGGTAAATGGCGCTTTCGTCCAATCCCAGGTCAGGCGATTTGTCCAGGAATTTCTCACAGCCGGGCAAAACCATCAGGCTACCCAGCAACCATATAATGTATAATAGATTCTTTCTCATGACGAATAGGCATTAGAAGGAGAAACGGACCCCGAATGTATATGTCCGGACGATCGGATAAATATTGGCATTTTCACTGATGGTACCGTCGCTGTTCGTCGTTTCCGGGTCCACCCGTTTGTCGCCTTTCCACCAGGTCAGCAGGTTGTTTCCCGACGCATAAACCTGGCAATTGGTCATGCTGACGGCTTTCTGCCACCGTTTGGGAAGCGTATAGGACATCTCGACATTCTTCAGGCGGAGATAAGAATAATCCCCGAACCGGTACGTGTTGGTCGAGTTGTTCTGGGCATTGTTCGCCATGTGGACGGCCGGTCGCATGACGCCCGAATCATTGGCCGTCTCCGGCGTCCAGCGGTCGAGCGTCTGCGGCTGGGCCTTCACGTAACCGCCCGGGAAATCCCACAGGTAGGAATTGATGTAGTTTTTCCAGACCCCTTGCGGTGAGTAGAACATGGCGCTGAAGGAGAACTGCTTCACATCAAACCCGAAGGTGAGGGAGTAGGTCGTGAGCGGGTAGTTCAGGTGCTCGGTGATCACGACATCGTTGCTGTTGACGACACCGTCGCTGTTGAAGTCGATATACGTCAAGTCTCCGGGGATGATCTGGCCGGCTGCGGCAAATCCGAGCTGGGCGGCATTGTAGATATCGTCAATGGAGCCGTAGTTGCCGATGGCCATGTAACGTGTCTGCCAGTTGATTGGCTTGCCGGCATCCCGCTGATAATCCAGGAAGTTATTGGGATCGTCGCGGAAGACAATCCGGTTTTCGCTGGTCGAGAAGCCGAAATTTACGAAATAATGGAAGTCCGCGCCGATCCTGTCGTTCCAGGACACTTCCAGGTCAATACCATGGTTCTTGGTCTTACCCAGGTTGGCGGCTGCGAAGGAGGCACCCACCCAGCGGGCGGTTGTCCTCGGCGTCAGCAGGATGCCTTCCCGTTTCTCATCGAAGAGGTCCAGCTCGACTTTCAGCTTCCGGAAAAGCCCCAGTTCAATACCGAGGTTCTGCTTGGTGGAAGTTTCCCATGTCGCATTGGCATTGGCGATCGTGCCTTCGAGATAACGCGGTCCGAAGGCCGTGTTCTCATCCTTTCCGAAGTTGACCGTACCGTTCTGGGTATAGAGCTGGATGTACTGGAAGCGCTGTGCGCCGGCATCCGTACCGACCTTGCCCCACGAATAACGTAGCTTGAGGTTGGACAGGACATCCTTTGCGCCCTGCATCCACGGCTCCTCGGTCACACGCCAGCCCACAGAGAAGGAGGGGAACAGACCGAAGCGCATGCCGGGAGCGAACTTCTCGCTGCCGGTGTAAGAGACATTCGCCTCGAACAGGTACCGCTCTTTCCAGTTATACGTCAGACGGCCGACCCAGTCCTCACGGTAGGACGGGAAGTTGAATACGTTGCCTCCGGAATCATAGGTATCCGTAATCTGGCGGTTCATCAGGGCCATGGCCGTAATCTCATGGCCGCCGAATGTCCGGGCGTAATTCAGGCCGAATTCATAATACAGCTTCCGTCCCAACGCCGTTGTCGTATCGAAATCCACTCCGGCAGGAGTAATGTAATACCGATTCCCGTGGAATCCGACCAGGGAGCTGTTATAATATAGGTTACCCGCCTCGTCGTACAGCGGCGTCGAATAATCGATGACCCGGTATTCCCGCGGGAAGGCATTCATCTGCGTAAAATCGCTTCCTCCGAAAATACCGCCGTTGCGGATACGGTCCCGGTTCGTGGAAGAGGAGTTATAGGAAATCTGGGCATGGGCCCGGAGTCCTTCCGTGATGAAATCCAGCTTCTGGACCAACTTGGCGTCGTACCAGCCGGTGAAGGTCTTGAACCGGATCTGACCGCCGGCAGAGATATCGGCAATCGGGTTGGCGCCCTGGTCCGTGCCGTCTCCCCAGTATCCGTCCGACCACTTGATCGGGAACGAGTTCAGGGGAGCCAGGGTCAGTTTGGCGTAAACATCTGTATAGAACTGCTGGTTCCGGTATCCCATGCTGCCCGCCACATTCACGGAGAACGTGGTCGTAGGGGTCAGGTTGAAGTCGAAATTCGCCCGCCAGTTCAACCGGTCGTAGTAAGCCCGGGGGTCATATCCCTCCGCCTTGCCGATATTGAAAATGCTGCCGTCATGCTGGTATCCGACCGATGCGAAATACTTCATGAAAGCGGATTTGCCATTGATATTGACGTTATACTGCGACGAAATGCCGGTCTTGAGAATCTCCTTGTTCCAGTTGACCTGGGGGAAATAATCATTGTAAGGGCCGTAATTCCCGGAATCGAACGCCGCCTGCCAGGCATCGAAGGTGGACTGCGGGATCAATGAGTTCCAGTTCTTCTCATTGGCCATCGCCTCGTTGTACATCTTCATCGAGGTGATATAGTCCGCCCAGTCCGCCTTGGCCGTCGGACTCTTCAGACCCACATTCGCATTGAAGCTGACCGTCGGTTTGTCCGAAGTTCCCCGGCGGGTCGTCAGCAGGATGACGCCGTTACCGCCCCGGACACCGTAAACCGCCGTGGCCGATGCATCTTTCAGGACGGAAATCGATTCGATTTCGTTGAAATCGACATCGTTCATGTTCCGTTCGATACCGTCCACGAGGATCAGCGGATCCGTATTCTGCCAGGAACTCTTGCCCCGGATATAGATCGATGCCGCATTGCTGCCGGGCTGGCCCGTCGTGTTGAAGGCCACCACACCGTTCAATTTACCCTGGAGTGCTTCGGATACTGAGTTCAGGTTACCGGTCTTGAGCAGTTCCGTGCCGCTGGTCTGGGTGATGGATCCGACGGAGGAAGTCTTCTTCTGCACGCCATAACCGACGATGACGACATCCTCGAGGACTTCCGCCTGGACCTCCATCAGGATCACGCCTGATTTCAGGAAATCGGAAACCGAAATCCGCACGTCGGAGTAGCCCAGGTTGACGGCTACCAGGACGGCGTCATCCGGTGTCGAGGCCGGAATGTTCAGCGTGAAGGCGCCATTCAAATCTGCAATGGCTCCCCCCTTGTCAGATCCTCCGAGAGACACGTACGCTCCGATCACAGGCTCTCCGCTTGCTGCATCCAGGATCCGGCCCTGTACTTTCCGCGGCCCGGACTGCCCCCATGCCGGGAACAGACAGACCGCAGACAGCAGGCAGACGGCCAGGAGGCACGCGGCGCTGTGTACTGACTGAAAGTGTTTCATAATCATGGATAAAACATTTTATATCACAAAAATAGATTTTAAACGACACAAGCCCTCTACCTATTAATATTTCGACCAATTTGCGGCATATTTTGATTATTTTTTGACTACTTTTGTCCCCGTGAGACACATCTTGAGACACCTGTTCCTGCTGACACTGGTCCTGTGTACGGGTTGCCGGCCGACCCGGCAACAGAACCCGTCATACCCTGCGGGACGTTTCACCAATCCGGTTTACCGCTTTACCGGCAACACGGCAGTTTACTTTCAGGATGGGAAATATTACCTCCCTTTCTCCAACGGAGAACAACTGCTCCTGTGCTGCGCCGCCACTCCGCCCGAGTTCGATTACGAGAAACGGGTTGTCGCCATAGACCGGCTCAAGCAGAAAGGAATCAACAATATCTGGCACCCCCAGCTGGTCCGCCTGCGCGGAACGTGGTATATCTACCTGAGCTCCGATGACGGCAATACCGACAACCACCATATCTGGGTCTTATCGTGTCCGGATCCGGATCCCATGACGGGCCATTTCTCGATTCTGGGGAAAATCGTCACCGACCCGGACGACAACTGGGCCACCTATCCGTATGCCTTCGAATACAAGGGGGAATTGTACCTGCTCTGGTCCGGATGGGAGCGCCGGCGGGAATTCATGGAAACGCAGCGTCTGTATATCGCCCGCCTCGCCGATCCCTGCACCCTGGCTTCAGAACGGGTGCTGATCAGTTCCCCGGACCTGGAATGGGAACGGCAATGGATCCAGCAAGACGGGAAATCGTACACCCGGTATCCTGTTTTCGTGAATGAGGCACCTTTCTTTTTCGCCCCGCCGGAATCGGACCATGTCTGGATCTTATACAGCGCCAGTGCCAACTGGACGGCGCACAGCGCCATCGGCGCCCTGCATACCGACAAGAAAAACGACCTGCTGGATGCCACCGCCTGGAAGAAATTGCCGGCGCCCCTGCTCCGTTCCGACGCGGACGAGAATGCTTTCGGCCCTTCCTGGCCCTACGTCACCTGCAGTCCGGACGGCTCGTCCTGGTACCTGCTGTATTCCGTGCAGAACAAAGCGGAAATCCCCTACTACAGGATGCCCCATGCACAGGCCATCCAGGCAGGCAAGGATTATCTCCTGCTGGGCCAGTAGGCGGCCCGCTTATGCATTCTTGATATTTTGCCAGTACTCCCGCGGCGTCACGTTGTACAGCTTTTTGAAACAGGAAGAGAAATACTTCATGGAGTTGAACCCGACCGCCCGCCATACCGTATCCGGATCGTTTTCTCCCCGGCTCATCATTTCTGCGGCCTTGCGCAGGCGGAAATTCTTCAAATACCCGTTCGGGGACATGCCGAGCATGCCGTGGATTTTCCGGTAGAAAGAACTGCGGCTCATGAACATCTCGCCTGCCAGGTCCTCGATGTAGAAATCTTCCCGCGCCATGTTTTCCAGGATGGCCGCATTCAAATTATCAATAAAGGCCAGGTCTTTCTGTGTTGCGGAACGGATTTGTGAAGGATGGACCGTGGGAAGCCCTTGCAGGTTGGCCATCATCCGTTTACGGTTTTCCAGCAACGCCCTGATCCGCGAAACCATCAGATCGGAAGGGAAGGGTTTTTCAATGTAGTCATCCGCCCCGAAGGAAAATCCCTTGATTTTGTCGGAGAGGTCCGCCTTTCCCGTCATCATGATAAAAGGAATATGGGAAAAACGGATGTCCGTCTTGACGAATTCACACAATTCAAACCCGCCCATGCCGGGCATCACGACATCGGAAACGATGATATCAACCGCTTCTTTTTCAAGCACATCCAGTGCCTCTTTTCCGTCCGCCGCCATGAGGACATGCCAATATTTCGACAAAAGGGTCTCCAGCAGCGCCCGGATATCCGGGCTGTCATCCACGACCAGGATGATTTCCTGCTCAGAACCCGGAAGGGCCACCGTTTCCGCCGGCACGGGCTGGACCTCCGGAAGCGCCTGCACGCCGGGGATGGACACGGTAAACACCGTCTCGGAAGCCCCGGATTCCACCTCCAGCGTCCCTCCGTGCTTGACGGCCAGCATGCGGGACAACGGGAGTCCGATTCCCGTCCCCTGCTTGCTCCCCTTTACCTGATAGAACATCTTGAAAATGTCCTCATAATGTTCACGGGGGATTTCCGGCCCGTCGTTGGCCACTGCAATGCTGAACCCGTCCGGCCGGGTCGACAACTTCACCCGGATGGACGAATCCGCGTACTTGACGGCGTTGGAAAGCAGGTTGCCGAGAATCTTCCTGATCGCCTCTTCATCCACCTCATAGGAAGAAGGATCATCCAGTCCCTCCGCAAGAAGCCCCTTCCCCTCCGCCGCACACAGGGGAGAGAAACGGTCCAGCTGGTCGGATACCAATCCGGAAACCGTAACCCGGGCAAGATGCAGAGTATAATCGGAATCCTCCGTCTTCGAATAGTCCAGGAGCTGTCCGACCAGATTGTTCAGGCTGGAAACGCTCCGCTGCATAATTCCCAGATAGTTGCGTGTTTCGGGGGAACCGTCCCCGGAGGAAATGATCGAGTCGAGGGGGGCCTTGATGAGGGTCAGCGGCGTCCGGATCTCATGGGTCAGGTTCGTGTAGAAAGCCTGCTTGGATTTATAGAGTTCTTCCTCGGACCGGACCCGGATCAACCGCTCCCTGAAAAAGAGCGCAGAGAAAATCAGTGCAATATACAAGAGAATGGCCCACCAGGACAGCCAGGGCGAAGGAGCGATGGAGAATGCCCATGTGGCGTCTCCATATCCGGAAGCCCTGTCAATCGGAACGGCCCGGACACGGAATTCATGATGTCCCGGCGAAAGATGACTGAAACTGACCGTCGCCGTCTCGCCCATGTCCATCCATTCCTCTTCCCGGCCATCCATCTGCACCTGGTAACGGACGGTTCCCGGACGCTGGTACCCCAAAGCGGCATATTCGAATGTCAGATTCCTTTCATCGGCTTCCAGGCGGGGCACTCCTCCATTCAGCAAGGCGTTGTTTTCCACACCGTTGACAAATACCCCCGTAATCCTGACCGCAGGATGTCCGCCAGCCTGGCTCTGGAATACGGGATCCAGGACATGCAATCCGTTTTCGCTTCCGAACAGAAGGGTCCCGTCATCCAGCGCCAGTGCCACGCCCGGCCGCACGAAAACATTGCCGGTCTCCGCCGGACCCTTGACAAACCGGGGAGATCCTTTCCCATCCCGTTCCAGGCAGCCAAGCCCGAATGCACCGGAAAGCCACAACCGGCCCCGGGCATCCTGCACCATGGCCATGAGCGGGGCATTCCCGGAAGGCATTTCCACTGCCTGCCGCCAGAAACGGTCCGCCTCTTTGTCATGTTTGTACAGGCCGGCGGCGGTCATCAAGAAAATATCCCCGCCGGTCGTTTCGTAAATGTGATTGATATTCTTCCCTGACAATAAGGGATATACATTCCCGTCAATCGGAAAGACCCGCCACTGCTTGTGTTCCGCGTTCATCCGGAATGCCCCTTCATTGTGCGTCCCGATCCAGATGGCTCCGTCCCGGGCTTCCAGCAAGGCGGATATATCCGCATTGTTGTTGCAGCGGGTCTCATGGCGAAACGTTCCCGAGTCCAGATCCATGTAATCCAGTCCCCAACGGGTACCGACATAAATACGCCCACGGCTGTCTTGCAGCAATACGTTGATGCAGTTATCCGCCACGGAAGCAATGTCGTAGCGGTTATGGCGGTAATTCTTGCTCCGACCGTCCTTCTGGACGACATACAATCCTTCCGTGGCCGTCCCCACCAAAAATACATCTCCCACTTTTTCCACGCACTGGATATTCTTGATATCCAGCTCCTTCTGGTAATCTCCGGCAGCTCCGCGGCGCCACAGTCCGTCGTTGGCTGTCCCGATCCAGACCGTATTTTCTTCCCGCAGCAACGCGGATACCGACAGTTGTTCCATATCGCAGCGGATCCCTGAAACGGGTTTGGGAATATACGCGAGGCCGCTGTTTTGCGCACACAGCCAGATCCCGCCCTCGTGGGCTTCGAACATTTCGTCAGTGAAACGGAAATAGTCGGAATCCCCCATCCGGACGAAGGTCCGGGTCCGGGTATCGAACGAATACAGGTGATCCCCGATACAGGTCAGCAACTGGCCGGAACCCAGCTTGCACAGGGCATGGATATCACCGGGATTGTTTTCCTCCGGCGGTTCGAAAAAGACCAGGCCCCCTTCCCGGGAAGGCTGGACCTCACACAAGCCCCGGCCGGTGATTCCCGCCCACAAATGCTGTCCGTCATATACCAGAGACCGGATCAGGCGGTCCCGCATGTCGGTTTCATCCTCGGAGGCGACCCATATCCGAACATGGGTTCCGTCCGCAGCATATTCATTGACCGTCATGGATTCCGAGCCGATGAAGACCCGGGAGGTCCGTTCATCCAGCTCAATCGTCTGAACCAGAGAACAATGGCGGCTGTCCTGGAGCAAACGGCCCGAACGGGTATCATACATGAATACCCCCTGTCCGTCCGTACCGATCCAGGTTCTCCCGCGTCCGTCGCAGCGGACGGCACCGACGCGGGTACAAATGCGCACATCCCAGTCTGTCCGGACATCGAAGGGAACCGCCTCGAAAGTAAGCCGGTCCATGGTATAAAGCCCCTGACGTGTCCCGATCCAGACCACGTCGCTCGTATCAATATCGATGGAAACGACATCATCCAGGGGTACTGTCCGGAACCGGACCCCGTCAAAACGACATATTCCCTGGTCCGTTCCGAACCAAAGGAATCCGTCCCGGTCTTGCAGGCCGCAATTCACCCTGCTGGCGGAAAGCCCTTTTTCCACGCCGAAACTGACCGGCTGCAAATCCCCTCCCCGCGCGGAATTCGCAAGGAACAACCATGCCGTGCAGAGCACCGATAAGACAAGCAACCGTTTCATGATACAGGATCCTCCCTAAAGGTAAACACTTTTCTGAAAAGAACAATCATTTCCCACCCCGTCCTTTTTGCCACAGCGGCGCACAATTGTTCAAAACGTTCCGTTTTCCGGTCAAAGTCCACTGCCGCCGGACCCGTTTCCCGTATTATTGAAGGATTTATGATATATTTACAAAAGGTAACAAGCAGAAAAATGAAAAGTTTACGTATCTTCCTCACTGGCATGGCCCTGCTTTGCATGGCCCATTTCAGCGCCCCCGCGCAAACCCCTGTCGTTAAAGTCAACCTCTCGAAAGGGACTCCGGTCTCCCGCATGCTCTATGGATGGCACTACGAAGAAATCGGCATGATCGGCGATGGCGGCCTCTATGCGGAACTGGTCCGCAACCGGGGTTTCGAAGAAGCCAACCTGCCGGAAGGTCTCACCATCGAAAACGGGATGTACAAGGGCATGCCCAATCCCCGCCAGCCCATCAAGAAGATCTACCAGATCGATCCGCTGGTCGGATGGATGACAACGCCCCTGGGCAAGAGCCCTGTCCGGATATCGCGGACCGACCGCAATCCCCTCAACGAAACCAACCCGCACTCCATGCAAGTCAAGGTGCTGGAAGATATCCCCGCCGGATCGAATGCCGCCGTCCACAATACCGGCTATTTCGGCATGGGGTTCAAGGCCGGAGTCCCCTGCCGCCTTTCTTTCTATATCCGGACCGATAACTATGCGGGCACGGTCGCTTTCCGCCTCTCGGACGAGAACGGGAATCCCGTCTCAAAGCCGGTTTCCTTCAAGCCCGAACCGGGCAAATGGGTGAAGATGGAAGCGGAACTGGTCCCGGACCGGGCCGTTGCCGCCGGCATGCTCTCGATCGTTCCCTCCGCCAGGGGAATCTTCCAACTCGACATGGTATCCCTCTTCCCTTCAGACACCTACGATAACGGCCGGTCGGTTTTCCGCGCCGACGTGCTGCAGAATATGGTGAATTACCGTCCCGACTTCCTCCGGTTCCCCGGCGGCTGCATCGTACACGGGGTCAACGAAGAGACCATGTACCACTGGAAAAAGACCATCGGGGACATCGCCGCCCGTCCCGGACAATGGAGCAAATGGGAGCCGCATTACCGCACCGACGGTCTGGGATACCACGAATTTTACCAGCTTTGCGAATACCTGGGCTGCGCCGCCATGTACGTTACCCCGACCGGAATGGCCTGCCCGGAATGGGTCAAACGGGATAAGGAAGGACATTTCCAGCATAAGGAGACCGATGCCAATTATTATATCCAGGATGTGCTGGATGCGATTGAATATGCCATCGGACCTGTCGACAGCCACTGGGGCTCCGAACGGGCCAAAAACGGCCATCCCGCTCCTTTCCCGCTCAAATACATCGAGATCGGAAACGAAGATTTCGGGCCGGTCTATTATCAGCGATATCATGAGATTTACACGGCCATCAAAGAAAAGTATCCGGACCTGATCCTCATTGCGGACTGCCCGCTCGGCAATCAGGACATATTCGAATCCACCTTGAAAGAGCTCGGCGGAAAGAGCCGGATCGACTATTATGACGAGCACTACTACGCCGGCATCCCCTTCGCTGTCAAGCGTTTCCATCAGTACGACTCCTACACCCGGGATATCTCCATTTTCGTCGGGGAACTGGGACTCCAGAACAACGGCGTCGGCGGGCCGTCCGGAGCTTATCCCGCCAGCCTGCTGGCCGAAGGCATTTTCAAGATGGGACTCGAACGCAACGGCGACCTGCATCCGATCATGGCCGACCGTCCGCTCATGCGCAACTGGGAATGCATCGAACGCAATGACATGCAGCCGCTGATCCTGAACAACAGCACCCGGAGCACCTGCACCTTCAACTACCACATGTGCAAGATGCTGCGAGACAACAAATTCGATGTTTCCTATCCGGTGGAGAATTCCGAAGGAGAGCAGACGCTCTTCGTGACAGCAGGCCGCGACAACGAGAAGAAACAGCTGATTCTCAAGATTGTCAACCTCTCCGATAATCCGCAGTCCTTTGTCCTGAAAACGGACCGGAGCCTCCGGAAAAAAGCAGCCGAGGTCACGACACTTTCCGCAACGCCCGACCAGCGGATAACGCCGCTCACCCCGGATGCCGTCGCCCCGCAATCGAACCCGGCGGTCTTCCAATCCGGAAAAGAAATTTCCCTCCCCGGACATTCCCTGACCGTTTACCGCATTGATTTATGAAAAAGTGGATCATGACCCTTCCGCCGGTGATGGCAGCCATTTCCTGCGGACAAGAGGCCCGGCAGGCTGAACCCGCCGGACAGGACGGCCCGCAGCGGCCCAATGTCGTCATCATCGTTGCGGACGACCTGGGTTTCGGGGATGTCAGCTGCTATGGCCGGCAGACGATGCCGACGCCATGCCTGGACTCCATGGCCCGCGGCGGACTGCTGTTCAACCATGCTTACGCCACCAGCGCGACCTCTTCTCCGAGCCGCTATGCCCTCTTTACCGGCATGTATCCCTGGCGGGCGGACATGCATATCCTTCCCGGAGACGCCCCGCTCATGATTCCCGTTGACATGCCGACCATGCCGAAGATGTTCCAGGGGCTGGGCTATCGGACGGCGGCCATCGGGAAATGGCACCTGGGGATGGGTGACGGCCATACTGACTGGAACCAGGAAATTGTCCCGGCCGCCAATACGGTCGGATTCGACTATACGAACATCATTCCGGCGACGGTAGACCGCGTCCCGACTGTCTATGTCGAAAACGGCCGCGTCGTCGGCCTGGACCCGGAAGATCCCATCCGGGTGCGCTATACGAAACCTTTCCCCGGAGAAATCACGGGCCGCGAGCATCCCGAGCTGATGAAAATGCCCTTCCATCACGGCCATGACGGGACGATTATCAACGGCATCCCCCGGATCGGCCACATGATGGGCGGTACGACAGCCCTGTGGGACGATGCGACGATGGCCGATTATTTCTACGAGCGGGCAGAAGCGTTTGTGGACGCCCATCAGGATGAGCCGTTTTTCCTGTATTACGGCTTGCACCAGCCCCATGTCCCCCGGACGGCCTCTGCCGCCTATGCCGGAAGCACGCCCTACGGCCCGCGCGGCGACGTGATCGCCGAAGCGGACGGCCTGGTCGGCCGGATGATGCGCCATCTGGAAGCATTGAACCTGCTGGATAACACCCTGGTCATCTTTACTTCCGACAACGGTGCCGTCGTCCAGGACGGATACGAGGACGGAGCCGACACCCTGCTGGGCGAGCATGACCCGAACGGCGGGCTGCGCGGAGGCAAATACAGCCTCTTCGACGGCGGAACCCATGTCCCGTTCATTGCCTATTGGAAGGGGCACATCCAGCCCGGCGTCTCGGATGCCTGGTTCACGCAACTGGACCTGTATGCTTCGCTGGCCGCCCTGGTCGGCGGTGACGTCCCGGCCGGCCTGGATACTGAAAATCAATTGCCTGTGCTGCTCGGCCAATCCCGGAACGGACGCCGTTCCCAGGTCATCGAGGCCATGGGGCGGCTGGGATACATGCAGGACGGATACGCCCTCCTGCCGCCTTACAAAGGGCCCGAGCGCAATGAAACGGGCATCGAACTGGGCAATCTGAAGGAGTTCGCCCTGTACAACCTGGCAGAAGACGTCCACCAGGACCATGATTTGTCCCGCGAGGAGCCACGCCGGCTGCGGCGACTCCGCAAGGCCTTCTTAAAAGCCACGGCAGGCTTTTATCAGCCCGCCGTGGAAGAAGAGAAACTGCAGTAAACAGCTACCGGAAGATCCTCCATCCTTTCGCGGGAATGGCGACATCCTTGTAGCGGAAAGCGGCTTCAGAATAGTTGCAGACCGCCTCCGCACCATTTCCATAAGTTGTCCGGAAGACTCCCGGGGCGATTTCCCGGTGGTCTTCCATGGTTTCATACTGAAGGTCACCATATTCCTTCAGGTAGTCGTACCCCACCTTGATGGCTTTCACAGAAGCTTCCAGTTCGGCCTCGTCCGAGCAGAGCAGGTCCAGGGTCTTGGTTCCGATCCAGTTCCGTGCGTCGTCCCGATGGGCGGAATAATAATAGAAGGTCGGATGACCGCCGAATTCCTGGATCTTCATGGCCACGGAAGGGTCTTTGACAGGATAGTTCACCGACTGGGAGAAAGGACAGGAAAAAATATATCCGTTATACACGATGTTCCATACCGGGACAATCGCATCGATGAAACCGGTGCCCAACTTGCTAAAGTCCAGCCGCGTATACAGACAGAAATCGAGCACGTCCGCGACGTGGTCATACCCGCCTTCTGAAGCAATCCCGCCGATTTTCGCGATCCCGTCCAGCAGGATTTTCTTGATGTATTCCGTCGACTCGGCCGCATTGAGCGGATGCTTCGGATCGAAACAGCGGACCGGATCGATAATGGAATAGACATCGTTGTATTCCAACCCCCGGAAACCGTATTCCCGAAGCTTGTCATTCATCGGCTGGATGATGCGCTCATACGTAGCCTGCGGGCAAGTTTTGAACATGCGTCCAGCTCCGTAAATGAAGCCGCTGTCATGCAAGGATCCGTCCGGACGCTTGGCAATCAAGTTCTCGTCCCAATCTTCCGAAATCCGATAGGCATCCCCCGTACAGATGTGCGGAACAATCTGGAAACCATTTTCTTGCGCATATTGTACCAGATGCAGCAACCGCGCTTCTCCGCCCAATTCCGATTCCGGCGGAAATACCGTCGGGAAACGGCCGTCATGTCCCTTGAGGTTCCATCCGACCAGCGTCAACTGGGCGCGATCAACACCCTCCTTTTTCAGCGCATCGACAATGTCACAGACACGGTCGAAAGTAACCCTCACATTCAGGGCCGGTTCATTTTCGACTGTCTGGTCCGGCCCTGTCGGGCAGGGAACCGGCTTCCAGCACTGCCGGATGCGGATTTCTGGATAATCGACGGCATATTTCAGCAAGGGACGGTCCTTCACTTTCTCCTTGAGCGGCCGGATGTCGGGATTCGTCTCGACATACAACTTCCGGTATAGCCGGGCCATTCCGGAATAATTTGCATCTGAGCCGGTGAGCGGATAAAACGCAATTTCAAAGTCCCCATAGGTCTCGGGGACATTCGTACTGACATAGCAGAGCGAAGAAGTGTATTTTCCGTCCGCCAACGACAGAATCGTATTGATATCAAAGCGATAGCGCGGGAAATAGGCCAGGTAACAGCCCCGGGGGGTCAGGTAGCCCTGCAAGGCCAGCGGATGCCTGCCCCGGTTAACGGCCGTCCTGTCCTTCCGTTTCAGGAAGCGGGTTAAAGTTCCTTTCGAATCTATAAAATATCCCTCTTCCCCGACCTCCGCCCGGGCAAAAGCAGGCGTGATCAGCAGCGTGTCTATCCTGGCAAGTTCCTTTTCGGTGATCCGAAAGACATAATGGTCCCCTTCAGGCTTCAGGGAAACATTTTCTTCTGAAAAGACGGTGCCGTCGTGATATTTGATCCGGATATCGGCATGCTGCGGTTCGAGCGAAGAGCAGGAGACCGACAGCAGGATCAGTGCCGCAACAAACAGATACTTACGCATATAAATAATTAATTTAACTTTCGCAATGGCGAAAGTTACCTAACTTAGAGCCCTGAAAGGGCGTAGGTAAGCCTCCTTTCCCGAGGAGAGGAGGTTTGGAGGTGAGGGTAACGTCAGCTAAATAATTACCCCGCCGTCGACAGGGCCGGTTCCGGCGGCAGTTCGTCATAGTAAATTCCCGTATGCCGGGGATCCGTCGTATGCATGTCCCAGCCGATCTGGCGGAGATGCGTATGGAAGAACGGACGGTAAGAAACGCCATATCCCTTCCCTACCGAACGGGCCGAGAGGGAAGCCTCGGCATTCCAGGCGATATTCGAGGCGAAGAAATAGCTGTCCTGCAGCCGGCCCCCGTAATAGTGGTGCCACAGGGTGACGAGAATGCCGTCCAGGCCGGCCTTATGGGCATTCTGCGACATCGCAATGGTCCCTTTATAGCTCTTGTTCCAAGGGCAGGCCAGGACGGTGAATCCCAGACTCTTGAAATAATCGGCGACCGGATAAGCTTCCTTCGCCTCCCCATAATACCAATCGCAAATGACAATATCGCGCGGAAAATCCAATATTGCCTTGGCCGTCAGATCATTGCCGTTATGGGTAAACCCTTCCCAGCGAGGATCCGCGCGGTCAATCAGCATGTCGTGCCACATCATGGTCTTCGCCCCCCGCGCCGCAATCACATCGTGCATCGCCCGGATATGGTCGATGAAAAGCTGCGCATAATCCTGCCGGATGCAATCGGGGCAACTGGGCTGATGGGCCTCATCCCCGCCGATATGGAAATACGGCGGATTGCCGAACGCATCCATCCGCTCCTCAATCAGTTCCGGCAACAGTTTGCGCACCGCCGGACTGGACAGGCACCAGTTCCAGCCGCCACAAGGCTCGAACAAAGTCTGGTACTCCGGGTGGAATTCCAATACCGCATGCTTGCCCGCACCTCCCCGGCTCATTGTCGCGTGGCCGAAGACGTTGATCTGCGGAATCAGGGTAATGCCCAGGTCGTCGGCGATCGCCTTGAGCCGCGCGACTTCCTCCTTGGTCATCGTCCCGTCTTCCCAGCCGTACCAAGGCGCGATTTCGCTCCGGAACGTTCCCCAGGACTCGATGACGGCATAATTCATTTTATAGTATGCGGCCAGGCGGATCAAGCGTTCGACCTCCCAGGGCTCCGTCTCATGGAACCAGCAGATGTGCACCCCGCGGAACGCCATGTCCGGATGATCCTGAATGGTGCATTCGGGGATGATCCAGCCTTCCACGGAAAGGGTCCCGCGCTTGGCAATCGTGATCTGCCGCAAGGAATAAAGTGCATAGCGGATCCCCTGCAGGGTAGAAGCTTTGATGGCGACTTCCTTCTTTCCGGCGGAGAGTTCATAGGCCCCTTCCCCCATGTCCGTGGCTGCTTTTCCGCCCCAGACGACTTTGGGGGCCAGTTCCCCGTACCATGCGTTCAGATGGGTCTGCGCCCATTCCAGCGCGGTTTTATCGGCGCAACGCACGCTGACGCGGGTCAGCGGATGATACACCGTATCGGAAATCTCGAATGACTGCGGTTCCGGACAGATAGTGGGACGCACATAAGAGTTGTTGGCGGCACTGGCCCACAGGGGAATGCACAACAGGAGCAGGAATAATCGGATTCTTTTCATGGTTTTGGTTATTATGGTAACAAATATAATCAATTATACTTTAAGGAATGAATGTCTTTCTTCAAGGTGAAGCGCACCGCAGCGACGAGCGGGAGTGCTGAGAAAAGGTAGACCAGGGCCATGAGCGCCATGCCGCCGGAAAGTCCGATGGCCGGACGGAGCGCACCCAGCAACCAGGGAGAAAGACAGGCGATCAGATAGGAGAACATCATCATGAAAGATGTGGCCATCGCCCTGTAACGCGCGTCGATGACATCGTACACGGCGGCAAAAAGGTTGGAATCATACATCCCTTTGAATAACCCGTATCCCGCCATGGCCGCACAAACGACCCCTTCCGTCCCGGATTTCCCGATCAGATAAAAGAAAGGAGCCCCGAGGACCAGGCCGGCGATCTGGACCCACAGACGTGCGGAAAACAGCCGGCCGATATGTCCGTCCGCCAGCCGCGCCCCCAGCATGACACCAAAGATGGACGCCATCTGCGGATAAAACGACGCATCGAAAGCGGCCCGGGTCGACCCCAGGGAGAATCCTTCCTGCATGTAAGCCGGGGCCCACATCAAGAAGGCCTGGCCGGAAAATTGGAATCCGGCGCATGCCAGGGCCAGCAGCCAAGCCGTCCGGCAGCGGAAGAACGCTTTCAGCCCGCCGCCGATCAGGGTGCCTACCGGTTCTTTTTCTTTGGGGGTCTGGTCCGGATGGATCCGCCAGGCCATCAGGCCGGCCAGTACGATTCCGCACCCACCGAAGAGAAAGAAAGCAGAACGCCAGCCCCAGGACTTGGCGACCAGTGTCGCAATGACGCCGCTGATGATAAATCCCAGGTATAGCGCGACCTGGTGGATGGATATCGCGGTCGCCCGCGTATCTTCCGCATGGTTCTCACTGATGAGCTTATTGGCTGACGGCGAATAGAATGCCTCCCCGCCGCCGGTCGCCACACTCCGCAGCAGGATCAGTGCAGGAAGCCCCATGGACAGACCGGTCAAGGCCGTCGCCGTACTCCAGAGCAGCAAGGCACCGACCAAGATCCACTTCTTGCTGATCCGGTCCCCGAGAAGGCCTGCTACCGGCAGCAGCAGGCCGTTCACGAGAATCAGTGCCGTCCCCACAAGGCCCATTTTGTCCGGGGTCAGACCCAGGTCATTCTGAATGTCCAGCAGCAGGACATTGAATATCTGGCGGTCCGCCTGGTTGAAGAAGAACGCGATGAAGAGCCAGAAAACCAGCTCCCATTTATAGGGAAACAGCTTTTTCATGGATGATCCGATACGATTTATCAGAAATAGACCGGCTGCCCGGTGCGAACGCTTTCATAACAGGCATTGACTGCCTCGATCGTACGCCGGTGCCAGCCCAGATTGATCTTGGGGATATGATGGTTGCGGATGCAGTCCACGAACTCGTCAATCAGCCCGATCCACTCGTCAAAGTAAGTGTACTGGACGGTATAACGGTCATTCGGGGCGCCATTGTGGTACACATTGGGGCCGAATGAATCCACCAACATCACCCCCTTGTCCCCGCTGATATTGAAGTTGACTTCCATCCGTTTCGGGAAAATCTCCCACCCCGGTGCCGGCACCTTGAGCCGCTCTTCCAGGCGGGACCAGGACGGGTCCAGCAGGAAACTGACCCCGTTTTTCATTTTTCCGTTCACCAGGATAATGTCTTCCTCTTCAATGTCGGTCCTGAGATTCGGGCCTACTTCGGCATAGATGTATTCATAGTCACTGCCCGTCAGCCAGCGGATCATATCGAAAATATGCGGATGGTCGCAGAGCGCGCCGCCGCGGAAACGGGGATCCCCCTCGCGAAGCGGGACACGGCTCCCCCAACTGAGCTCGGGCACACCCTGCCAGGGGAAGGCCCAGACAGGCGACAGCGTGATATTGGTCGCGTTGAAGGACGCAACATTCCCGAGGGCTTTCTTGGCAAACAGTTCCTTCATCCGGAACACGACCGGGTTATAATGCATCTCCAGCTCAATCTGGCAGACGATGCCCGACTCCGAGACCACTTTCATCATTTCATCATACTCCGCCAGATCGAAGGTCGGAATCTTCATCGAAAGAATGTGGATGCCGCGGCGGGCACAGTTTCTCACCTGCTCCAGATGGCGGCTGTTCGCAGATGCGATCACGACGGCCTCGATTTCCGGATGCGCATCAAACATCTCGTCATCAGACATGTAGCACGGAATCTCATGGTATCCGTAGTGATAGAAAACGTCACGGATTTCTTCCGACTCGGCGGAAACCGCCACCCAATCCAGCGCGGGATTGTCATGCAAGGTCTGGAAATACTTTCGGGTATGGCCGTGTGTCAGGGACAATATGGCGATCTTGACTGGTTTCATAGCTCAATTTTCTTATGGGTTTCATTGGAAGTGAGCGCGGCGGCAACGGCCTGCTTCAGCGAGGCGTCCTGCGCGGTATGGAATGCGGCCGACTGGGGATCTTTCAGGAATTCGAACGCGGCACGGACCCGCTCGATCCCTTTTTCATCCAGCCCATACAATTCACTGTCCGTATCTTTATAGGCCTGATCCCCGTCCTTTGTCATCAAATAAATGGACTGCTGCGGGATCTGGGTGTCCACAACCATGTCGCTCCCGACGCCGCGCCGGGCGATGATCTCATGGCGGTCCACTTCCGCCGCACCTTCGGGCAGCAGATTCCCGACCTCCACGCTGCCGACGATTCCGTTGTCCATCTTGATGATGACATTTCCGGAACGGCCGTCCGTGAACACAGCGTGCAGGGCCTGTATCTTTTGGCCGCAGATGAACTCCGCCAGGTCGAATTCGCGATAAAGCAACTCTTCCAGCGGGGTCGAAGACGCCGTCAGGTGGCAGAAACGCAGCAGGCACGGGTGCTCCAGCGTTTCAGAGGTTACCAATTTCTTCAGTTCCACATATTTGCGGTTGCAGCGCCAGGGCTGGAGCGGTACCTTTATCTCCAAATCCCCGCCGGCATAAGGGACATCGTATTTGTCCAGAAGGCCTTTCAAGGCCTCTATTTCCGTTTTTACCATCATGGAATTACAAGCATTTGACTCTGTTAAAGTATTTTTTCAGGTATGCGGCATTGATTTCATCCCCGCCCGGTTCGTTCGCCGATGACCAGACAGGCGGCGTAATCCCCTGCTCCACACATTTGCGGATCGTGTCGATCTCCAGCCAGTGGGCAATATAGAAATCCACGATATTGGACACCGGGCCGAAACTGCGGTCCAGGCCGGGAATCCGGATCAGTGCGTCGCCGACCGGATTGTAATCATCGATGCAGACATCCGCGAAATCAAAGAGATTCTTCTTGTTGGAGTGGCGGATGAAATGGTCTTCGGGCATCTCGTTCTGCCAGAAAGAAGAGCTGACGGCGATCAGTTTGGCCCCGCAGCGTTTCGCCTCCATGGCCGCATCGATCGTCGCCGGGTTGATGCCGATATTGTGGAAGATGATGAACACCTCGCCGGGTTGGACTCTGTAATACTTTACGATGCTGGCGCCGTAGTTCTCCGTCCGCTCCAGTTCCAGGTACTTCAATGCCTGGTTGAAGACCGAAAGGCTGGTTTCCATGATGGGATTGATGTTCGCCAGGCCGCCTGCCCGGAAGAACATTTCCCCCATGACGAGCGTCGTGTGTCCGCCGCCGCCATAAACATGGATCAGTTCATCTTTTTTGATGGCTTCGACCATGAGGTCTGTCGCATTGGATACATTTTCCGCCTGCTCGCAGCGGACTTTTTCCAACAAGGCCTCCGCCTTGTCCAGAAACCCTAAATCTGTTGATGCCATTGTTTATTGAGTTTTAGTATAGTAACGCGATTTTTCCCAGCAACTTGCCATAACCCTCCGCTGTCCGGGCACAGGTGCTGAGAGACTGCATCTCCCGGAGCGGTTTGTCATAGAACGCATCGACAAGATCCTGCATGGCGCTGTCTCCGATCATTTCCTTCCCGGCCATTTTCCGGTTCACGTTTTCCATATACCGCTTGTACTCAGGCAGGTAATAATAGTCGAAGAGTTCGCTGATATAGGTCCGGCAATAGGTGTTTTCCGCATTCCCTTTCAGCGCCTGCTCAAAGGCAGGGTTCAGCGGAGAATAAACGGATTCTGTCTGCTTCCATGTGGCATTCAGGGAATAATCATCATGCAAGGACAGGATGTCCCGCAGATAGGTCATGGCCTTCAGCCCACGCTCTCCCGCCTTTCGGACGTCGGAGCGGGAACACTTCCCGTCCTGGAAGTCCCGCTGGGCGAGAAGATAGCGGTAAATCTCCGCCGAAAGCAGGCGGCCGCCCAGGGTGCGCGCCAAGTCGATGACATCCCGGTCGACAAAGGCATTGCCCTTGCCGTAAGGCACTTCAGCGAGTGTTTTCCAGATTCCGGCTGCCTCAGCAATCGGCTGCTCCATGTCAGAGAGCATCTTGCTGTAGGTTTTGTAGGTGTTGTCCGGCACATCCATGATCGGCAAGGAGGTAATCCGGCGCCATACATAGGCCGTAAGTGCTTCTGTATTAACGATATATGGAAGAACCGCATTCCAGGCTTTCTCCATCACCCCGGCATATTCCCCATACCGGTCCCGGCACAGGACGGCGATGTTCTCCTCCGCGGTCAACATGTCCGGAGACCAGCTGTTGTGCGTGAAGTGCTGCAGCGCCAGGGCGTCGGTATGCGAATTTTCCGGCCAGTAGACAAACCCCTTGCACAAGGGATCATCGATGGCGGACGACAACCGCTCCGCAATCCGCCCGTAATTCCCCCGGAGCTCATTTTCCGACTCGTACGCATGGAAGAGGCCGAACATGTACGGAAAACGCCCCCTGGGCACCCATTTGCGGAAATCGCCATTTTTCAGGTCCGACGTGTAGTCCATGACAATGGTGTTTTCCGGATTCAGCTCCGACAACAGTGTTTCCACTTCTTCTCCGCTCCATCCGGGAACATAAAAATCCCATCCGGCGACAAACAGGGGCGCATTCGGATAGTGTTCGCGGAGCTTGGAGATCATCCTGCGGTAAGTGTAGCGCTTCAACTCCATGTTCTGTCCGCGGTCCTTGAAGAAGTTGCGCTCCGCAAGCCCGATGGTATGGAACATCTGCGGGCTGCCATACTCCCGGATATGCGTTTCGGTCAGGTGCCAGTAATTCTCGAGATTCTTGTCGTTACGGATGTCCCATACCATCAGGGGGTTGGCGCCCGTATAATTTTTATTGGACTGGCTGAATAACTCCGGTTGAACTGTTTCCATATAATCCTTCGGCGTCGGGCAGTACCAATGCGTCATCGTTCCCATGTCCTCGGGATGGATCAGTTCCCGCTCCCGGGCATATTGAAGGATGTGCTTGCGCAATTCACCCCTGTATTTCAAGGGCCAGGCCGTCGTCCGGTCGTTATAGGACCGGGGCAGGGTCCCGGGCATGGGCCCGTCAACCGGAGGATAACTGACGATATCCGGGAAGGCTTTCTGGAATACATCGTCCATCCCGATCCGCAGCATGAAGAGGTTCAAGCGTTTCTTTACAATCCAGTCGATCTCCCGCTCCCATTCTTCCGGCCCCCAGTGCTCGGCCTGGAACCGGGTCAGGCTCCGGTGGGCGAAATAGCGGATGCCGCGGTAGGCGAACCGGGGGACTTCCAGGACATCCAGTCCTGTCATCTCGATGGCATCCCGCCGGGGAATGATGTCCCCGTCCCAGAAGTACCGGCATCCCGCCTGCCGTTCAAAGAAATCATACACCGCATAGAGCGTCGCCCGGCCGTTCCCTCCGGCCAGGAACAGGTAGCTGCACCCGCCGCTGCCCGCGGAAACCATGCGATAGGCATCGCTGTCGGCTCCGAGATTAAAAGAGGATATGAGGCCGGATTCGATCGACGACCGCACGAAACCGTTCACGTTGTCGCCGCCGATCACCACGAGCGACGCCCCCTGTACGGGCTCCGTCACAATCGGGAGTTCGACGCCGGTCACGGCCCGGTAAAAATGCTGGAATTCAACGGCCGCATGGTGGTAGGCCGGGCTGAAACCAGCCGGTGGCTCCAGGATCATCCAATTCCCGGCCTGTGCCGCGCTGAAGACAAAGGACAGGAAAAGGGCAAACAGAATCTTCTTCATTTGTAAACTATTATTTTCCGGTCTCTTATGACCTGTCCAACACTTCTCCATAGGCCTCCCCGAGTTTGTCCCACAGTTGCAGGGCATGGGGTGCTGCCAGCACGGTTCCGTGACCGCCACGGTAAGTCCAGGCGAAGATGCTCTCGACTCCCATCTCGTCGTACAGATGGCAGATTTCTTTCACGCGGTCCAGGTTCTCCGGTTCGTTGAAATAGCCCATGATCCAGCGCTGGTTGCCCTTCCCGTATTTCTTGGCAATATCCACCGTCCGCTTGGTTATGTTCACGAAAAAGCTCTGCGGGAGACTGTAATTGAGGATGGTCGTCGAGAAGACATCGAAGGCTTTCGTCGCACCGACTTTGTCCCAATTGTCGTATCCGCGGCGCTCGGTGACATAATAGGTATTCTGCGTCGCGTGGACGCAGCAAGTGATCTTTGCATCCGGACGGATCGCCTTGATCTTTTCCGAGGCCACGCGGAGGGTTTCCAACGCCTCGTTTTCCCGGAATTGGACCACCTCCGGTGTCAGGAGTTTCGGCATCGGATAGCCAAATTGCTCCTCGAATTTTTTCTGGCATATCGGGCAGCGGCAAGACCAGTCGTCGGCCACCCCGCCAGTAATCGAGGCAATACCCTTGGGAAGGGCATAATGCGGCTCATCCCAGAAAAAGCCGTCTGCAGGCACCTCCCAGGCCAGTTTTTCCACAATCCTGTAAAAATAATCGCGGAATGCCGGTGTATTGAAGCAGGCATTCGGAAGGGGCTCTCCCGTCAGCGCACTCACCTGCCGGTTGCCCGGATTATTCGTCAGGAAAAGCGACGGCGGTTCTCCGCCGAACCATTTGCCGATCCCCCACGTATCCAAGTACACTTTCATCCCAAGGTCCTTGGCAACCTTGGTGATTTCGATGATGTTCGGGAACCAGAAATCGATGTCGAATTCCGTCAGGGCGAGAATCACCGCATTGCAATTGTGCGCGATCATCTCCTCGAAATCTTTCTTTGCGTGTTCCGGATAGCTCAGTCCGTAATAGCTCACGCCGGTTTCTTTTACTGCCATTTTTGTTTCACATTATGAAATATAAGATATCTCGATTAATTGCATAGGAAAAATACATTTATCCAATCACTTTTCAAATATATTTTTATACCTTTGCAGTGCCATTTCGCAATATGAAATATGATACAGGTTCTTGACCGTGCCATGGGAATCCTGGAGTTTCTGGGGAAAACCCCGGGCAACACCCACCCGCTTTCTGAAATCGCCGCCGCACTTTCCCTCGACAAAGGGACATGCACCCGGATCCTGAAGACCCTGGCAAGCCGCGGATTCGTCCAGCAGGAATCCCCGCGCGGAGAATACCAACTCGGTTATAAAATGTACCATCTCATCGGCAAACCCGTGGAGAATTCCGACTTGGTGAAGATTGCCCGGAAAGATGTCGAAGCGCTGGGCGAACGGCTGAACGAAACGGCCCTGCTGGCCGTAACCCACAACGACAAAAGGGTCGTGCTCCTCAGCACAACCCCGCAAAGAAGTCTTGTCGTCCGGACGGATATCGAACGGAATATTTACTCGGTCTGTGCAGGGAGGGTAATCCTGGCCCACTACACACCGCCGCACCTGGAAAAATGCATCAACCGGCTGGGCTTGCCGTCAAGGGAGGAATGGCCGGAAATATACCGCTCGGACGATCCCCGAAAAGCCCTCGTCAATCACCTCACCCGCATCAAGCAGATGGGCTACGACATCCTGGACGACGGAAACGGGATCACCGGATTCGCCGCACCCCTGTTCCTCGGCGCCCATGTGGTCGGAAGCGTCGGGACCTATCTTCCCAACAGCCGGCTCCAGGACACCGCTGTCATCCTGAACGCCTTGCTGGAGTGCACAAGGGAGATCAACCGGAAACTGGCGGACAGTTAGTCCGCCTTATATTCCTTCCGGAGCGAGACTTGATCGGCCGTCGGGAAATCGGAAGGAACTCTCTGGGTGACCTTCCCCCGGGCGCACCATTCCGCTCCGCGAAGCAGAAGGGTCTGGAACCCGGCACATTGCATCGCGGGGTTATCCTCAAGCGTTTTCCCGCAATGGCCCAGCATGATGTGGAAAATCCGCCCTTTGCCGTATTCCACCGTGAAGACCAGGGGCTCCTCCCGGCCGGAACCACGCTGCTCTGCCGAAGAAAAAGCGGTGTACAGCAAGTCTTTGATTTCACCCGGACCCCGCATCCGGTCGTACAGCTCGTCGGAAGCATGTTTCCACTGCGCCGGAAGCCCCTTGACAATCGGATGGGACGCCGAGCGGGCATTCATCCGGTATTCGTGGCGGGCACCGTGGGATCCGCTCCGGCCGGGACTGTCTTCCCGGACCAGGCCTCCGTCTTTCCAATACAGGTAAGAGCCGGATTGCTGCGTCCTGCCGCCCCAGCCGCCCAGTGCGATGATGCGGTTGTATTCCCCCCAATCCGGGAAAGCATTATCCGCCGCATGGTACACGACGACACCGCCCCCATTCCGGACAAAGTCCAGGAAAGCCTGATTCATGGCCTCCGGCCAGGGATCTCCGTTGTAGTCCAGGACCACGAAACGGTAGCGCGAGAAATCCACCGAGAAAGAAGACATGTCCTCTCCGGCGGCCGGCGAGACGGCCACATCCACGCTGAAAAGGCCGGAATTCACGAGGGTCTGCCGGAGCGCCTGATAACTGACCGGCCAGTTGTGGTTATTCTGCCCGGTGATGATCACGCCTTTCAGCGGCTGGCGGGCATGGGAGGTTACGGTGCAGGGGATATTCGGCTTTAACGTAATGGTCGTCAGATAGTAAGCTCCGTCCCGGCGGGTCCGGGAAGAGGACCCGGCGACACGGATCGGGACATCGGTACGGACACAGACTGACGAAGGCTTCTGCATGCCGTCCCGCAGAGACAGCGTCGCAGACTGCAGTTTCCCGCCGCTCCAGGAGATGTCCGCCTTTACCGCACCCCGCGCACACAGGCCCCGGACAGAACCTTCCTGCCAGGCGGAAGGAAGGGCCGGCAAAAGGTGCAATTCCCCATTCTGGCTCTGCAGGAGCATCTCCCCGATTCCGGCAATCGAGCCGAAATTCCCGTCAATCTGGAAGGGAGGATGCGTATCGAAGAGGTTCGGAAGTGTCGACTTGCTCAACAGTTCCCGGTACATCTTGTAGGCATGGTCGCCGTCCAGGAGCCGCGACCAGAAACAGATCTTCCAGGCCTTGCTCCAGCCCGTTCCGCCATCCCCCCGGACCTCGAGGGTCTTGACCGCAGCCTTTGCCAGCTCCGGCGTCTTCAAAGGGGAAATCTCATGTCCGGGATGAAGACCGAAAAGATGGGACACATGCCGATGCTTCGGTTCGACATCTTTCCAATCCTTGTACCATTCGACCAGATTCCCTGCCTGGCCGACCTGGAGCGGCCACAGTTTGTCGCGGTAATGGGCCCACCGGGTCCGAAGGTCGGGATCCACACCCAATTTCCCGGCGGCTTCAATCACATCGGTGAAGAGTTCCCAGCAGATTTCCAGGTCCATGGCGGAACCGATGGTCACAACCCCGCGCCGGCCGTTGTCGTCGTAGAAGGCATTTTCCGGAGAAGTAGAAGGAGAGGTGATGTAATGGCCATCCTTCTCGACAAGCCAGTCCATCAGGAATTCCGCCGATCCCTTCATGAGCGGATAAGCGGTCTCCCGCAGAAAAGCCTCGTCTCCCGTAAACAAGTAATGCTCATACAGATGCGTACAAAGCCAAGGGCCTGCCATCACATAGTTGGCCCACGTGGGATTCCCCGCCTTATCCCCGACCGGATTGGCGGCGCACCAGATATCGCTGTTGTGGTGGACGGTCCAGCCCTTCATCCCGTACATGTTCCGGACGACTTCCGCCCCGGCCACCGAACAATTGCCGATGAATTCCATCAGCGGAACGGCGCAGGAACTCAGCCCCAGCGGCTCGGCCGGCCAGTAATTCATCTGGACATTGATATTCGTATGGATGTCGCTCCCCCAGGCGGGATGCCGGTCCTTGCACCAGATTCCCTGCAGGTTGCAGGGGACCTCGCTGTCTTCCCGGGAACTGGAAATCAACAGATAACGTCCGAACTGGAAGTACAGGGTCTCCAGGTAGGGGTCCTTGCCCCCCGCCGCATAGTCGGCCAGGCGCACATCTGTCGTCCGCGAATCTGCGGGCTGCACCTTGCCCGGATCCAAGTCCAGGGTCACGGATGTGAACAGTTTCCGATAGTCCGCCACATGGGCGGCACGCATTTCCTCAAAGCTCTTTCCTTCCGCCTTGCCGATAAAGGAAGCGGCCAGCGCATCCTCGTCACGTCCTTCCGTATCCGGACGTTTGTCAAATCCGTTGAAACTGGTGGCGGCGCTGACCAGGATCAGCACATCCGACGCTTTCCGCACATGGATCCCGGGCTGCGTGTACACCTCCCCGTCGCACCGGACCACCTTCACCCGGAACTGATACCGCATGCCCCGCTCGCCATTGGGGCCGACCTGCCACTGCGAGAACGGCTCCTGCCATTTCGTGCTTTGATAATACCCGACTTGCCCCCGGACACGGTATTCCCGGTCAGAAAGGCTCTCCACAGCGCTTCCATCCCACATCGATGCGCCCTCCAGCTCGAATTCCAATTTGGGCTTCGAGGCGGTCAGATGGATGACCATGACCCGGTCCGGATGGGAGACAAACATTTCCCGGGTATAATCCACGCCGCCAACGGAGAACCGGGTGAGGGCCACGCTGTTTTCCAGGTCCAATTGCCGGGAATAGTTTTCAATCTGCTGACCCGATTTCTCCCCGGGTTCTCCCGACCTGTCGCCTTGATAATTGAAATACAATTCCTTGTTATCGAAGAGCTGCCGCAGACGCAGACTTCCCATGGGCAGGAATGAATTGACATACTTCCCCTGAAGTCCCTTGATCTTTTGCTCCGCTCCGGCCCAGTCTTCCCGATCGAGCAGCGACCGCACCTCTGCCAACAGTTCCGGACCACCTGAAGGGACCGGATTGTTGTCCGGATTGGCGCAACCGGCCCAAAGGGTTCCCTCATTCAGCCAGATCAGATCATCGGTCACCCCGCCATGGACCATCGCGCCGAGATGGCCGTTCCCCAGGGGCAACGCTTCCTCAAACCGGGTGGCAGGCTTGTCATAACGCAGGACCAGCGGCTGCGCCCAAGTGACCGAAGATAAGAATAAGGACAAATTGGCCCAAAAGAACAGGAAGCTTCGTTTTATCATATAACAATCTGATTTACAATAATTAATCAAGTCTTCGGATATCACTGCGTCACGCCCTTTGCGGAATCGGCAAATTCCCGCCAAAGGCGTTCCGCTTTCTCCGGATCCATCCGATTGTCGAAAGCCAGGACCCGGTAAGACAGGCGATAGCTTTTGCCCGGCTCCAGGTTCCAGTCCTGTGTCTTGGCCGGACAGAAATTGACGAACACATCACCCCTTCCCCGATTCGCTTTCTCGTCCCAGATGCGCAGGGGTTCCGGGGCATTGTAATTCTCAGGAGCTGCCAGTATCAGGAATCCACCCGACGATGCAGGACCGGTTGCTCCGTTCAGGTAAATCCAGCGGGCCCGGGAGCCATCGATTCCGGGGCGCTCCACACCTTCGGAAGTCATCATGGAACAGTTGTCTTTCGTCCAGCAGGCGTTGGCGCGGATGCAGAAGCCCTGGTAGCGGTATGCTTTGATGGTGACGGGCTTGTCGGTAGAAGGAGTGAGCGTGGAGACAAAATCCCAGAGGAAACCGTCCCGGGTTTCCCGCGCGAAGACCTGCCACCGTTCTTTCATGATCACGACTTCCCCTCCGGGGGTGAACGCCACATGTTCCAATTCGGCCTCAAACCCGCATCCTCTCCGGTTCCTGGAAGGAAACACCTTTCCGGCCCGCACCGTCCCCAAGCTGTCACCCAGATTCCACAGGTCATAGACCTTCCCGTCATATTCCACCCGTGTCCATGGGTTCCAAATCCCGTAATGGTGCCTGTGGTCAGGGGGCTGGATTTCCGTCAGGACAAACCCGGACGGCGTGTTGGCAGGATGGATGAATCCGCCACGTGCATACACGGCACGGACCCCTTCGGGGGCCGGCATTTCCGCATACCGGTAGCTCAGCATCTGCCTCCCGTCGCTCAGCAATGCCAACGATTTTCCATCATCGGCAAACGCGTATTTGTGAGGCGGCGCGCCCACGGCGCAGGAGACAAGCAGCACAATTGTCCCCAACAAATAGAAACACCTTCTCATAAACGAAATCGAGACGGCTGAAAGCGGAAAGCTTATTTCTTCAATTTCCGCGGAAGCAGTTCTTTCTTACCCAGCAGCTGGCGGGTCAGGAGCGGTTCGTTGGTCGTAATCTGGTCGACACCCAGGCCGATCATTTCACTGATCTTCTCCTCGTCATCGATGGTCCAGACATTGACCGACATCCCGAGATCCTGGGCTTCCTTGATCCATTCGGGATGGGCATGGAGGACTTTGTAATTGTAGTCAATCCCGTTGATGCCGTCCTTGTGCAGGTCTGCAGGTGCGACATCCCCATTGAGATACTGGTTGGTGAAGGCAGGATGTTCCCGGGCGATCTTCTTGCAGATATTCATGCTGAAAGATATGAATATCACCCGCTTGGGATCAAAGATGCCATGTGCCTTGAGGGATTCGACACTCTTGTCCACCATCAGGTTTTCCCGTTCGTCATTTAGCTGTTTCTTCAGCTCGAGGACAAGGACCGTGGGGGACTTCGCCACCTGCTCCAGATACTGGTCCAGGGTCGGGATCGGCTCCCCGTTCTTCAGGGTCAGCAGGTGAAGCGTGTCGGCATAAGAATTCTCCCGCAGGGGAACGCCCTTGTATTTCGGGCCATGGGCGACGATGACCACATCGTCATCCGTGATGTTTACATCACATTCGCTGCCCCAGAATGCGTTGTCCTGGGCAGCCTTCAGGGAGGCGACGGAATTCTGGGCCTCGCCGGCAGCTTCACATTTCCAAAAGCCCGTATGGGCCACGACAGCGGTTTTTTTCGCACATCCGCTCAGGGCGGACAGAAGGAGAACGGCCCACAGGGCAACCCCCATCAAACGCAAATACTTTTTCATGATATCAAGAGTTGGATATAATTTTCATGTTTCGCATCAGCGAAAAACCTTATTAGGGAGGCCTGTAAAGGCCGACAGCTTTTTCCCTCCCCGAGGGAGGGAAAACGGGAATTGGGAGGGGTAACGTTGATATTAAAATAGCCGACGTTACCCTCACCTCCAAACCTCCTCTCCTCGGGAAAGGAGGCTTACCTACGCCCCTTCAGGGCTCTAAGTTAGGTAACTTTCGCCAATTGCGAAAGTAGCTATAATTTTACCATTTAACTTTCCTGACATAAACCTGCCGGGAGCCCTCATGGACCGAATTGAAGGCCAGGGCCGTGCCGTCGGGTTTCCACCGCGCATGCAAGTCACAGCGGGAATACTGCTCCTTATACTGCTCCGGCACGTAGAATTCGCCCAGCGGAAGGATCGCCTCATCCGCTTCCCGGACGAGCACCCAGGTGCGGTATCCCGCTTTGTTCCAATACCCTTCCGAACTGATGAATTGGTCGTTGGGCGCATACACGCAATGTCCGTCCCAGTCCATGATGCCCGGCGCGAGGTGCTTCACCCGCTCCTCCTCGCCGACTTTGAAGGTGGTATGAGACCAGACCTCCTCGCCATTCCAACGGGCGGTCACGATCAGGTTGTCATCGTCTTTCCAATTGAAGTGAGAACCCTGCCAGCCATCCGGATAGCACCTTCTGAGCGCTGTTCCGTCGGTATTGACCGTCAAGGAAACAGTATCCCACTTGTAAATATGTCCCCGGCTCTCCAGCTGCTGACGGAAGTTCCCGACCGTGCGGGCCAGGAAAAAGATCCGTTTGGCATGCGGCGAGATAATGGTATGGCAAAGATAGGCCAGCCCGTCTTCGGACTCGATTGCAGGGGCGAGCGAACGGACATCCGCAACGGACAGGATCATCCGTTCTTCCCCGGTTTTCAAATTGACCAGCCACAAACCGTCATCTTCCGGCCAGGGAGTGTCAATCTGCGCATTCTGGCCGTCGCCGGCATATCCGTAATCCGGCCGGCACACCCGCAGACGGGCATAATTCAGGCTGACAGCCCATTCCCCGGCTTCATCCACCGCACTCACCGGACGGCCGATGATCCTTTCCTGCCCGGTTTTCCAGTTCAGCAGGACGCTCACGAACTTTCCGTCCCGGCAATCGTTGAAGACGCACAAGCCGTCCTCCCAGGGAAGCCAGTGGAACATGGCTGCCTCCTGGAAATTCCAGCAAACCGTCTTGGAAATGGGAATGATCCGGTTATGGTCCTGCAAGTCCACCAATGCGACGGTCGCCGTATCCGTCTCGAGGGCCAGACGGCCGGTAAAATCGGTTTCAAGAATGCTCAGATACCGCCCGTCCGGGCTCCAGGAATTGATTCCGAAATAACTGGCCAGCAAATGCTCCTTGGGGCCGGAAGTGACTGCAACGGCGTCGCCTACCTCCGGAAAGGGGGGAAGATCCGGATGATTGCATGCCGCAAGGACGACCGCGCAAACAGCAAAACAAACAAGAGTCCTTTTCATGATTAAAATCTTACTGAAATACCCACACCATTCGCCGTCGGGCCCAGGCTCACCTGCGCAATCGGTTTTCCGGCATTGCAGGCGCCTGCGATCTGATTGAGTTTCTTGCAGTTCACAATCAGCATCGGGATGCTGGCGACAACGGCTCCTGCGCCCACGGCTGCGGCAATCAGGCCGCCTGTCATCAAGGGCTCCCCGGCTTTCGCTCCTTCGCCGGCAGCCTGCTGGGCCGTTTCCTGCCCGCCGATGGAACCGACGACCGCCCCTGTCGCGGCACCCAGGACACTGGTGGTCGCCCCGATGATCAGGACAAAACCGCCCGCGAGTGCCGTGACGCCCCCGCCGATGGCCAGCCCCATGCCGGCATTCCTCCCCGCCTTGGCCTTGTCCCACGCAGCGTTATAATCCACGCCGTCGACATTCGCCAGAAGGGCCGCCTGCGCCTCGCGGGAGAGTTTCTCGCCATTCACTTTCAGGTGCGTCCCCGCCCGTTTGACGACATCACCGCCGACGTTCTGCCCCCAGGCAGCAATTGACAGGAGGGACAACAAAAAGACGATCATCAGTTTTTTCATACTCCAGGTTTTTAGATTGCGGAATCTGACAGGATCATGAATTATCTCAAAGATAAACATAATTTTTTTAGTTTTTTCCTATCTTTATGATGTTCAAACTTTATCCACATGAAATCTCCCTTTTTCCCCCTGCTGGCTACGGTGCTGCTGACCGCAGCCGCCGGATGTTCCTCCCTGAAAACAGACCCTACGGAAAGCGACCTGGTTTTCACGGACCTCGCGTCCGTCTGGGATGAAGCGATGCCGCTGGGAAATGCGACCGTCGGCGCCCTCGTCTGGCAGAAAGAAGACCACCTGCGCCTTTCCCTGGACCGAATCGATCTCTGGGATCTCCGGCCCGCCGAGACGCATATCGGGGACCATTTCTCCTTTGAATGGGTCAAGGAACATATCAAAAGCGGAGATTATGCCCCCGTGCTGGAAAAATTCGACCGCCCGGCCAATAAGTACCCCGCTCCGTCGAAAATCCCGGGCGCGGGACTGGAAATCAACACCGCGGACTGGGGCGCCGTCAAAGCATCCCGCCTGTTCCTCCGGAATGCGCTCTGTGAAGTCCTGTGGGAGAACGGAACACGCCTGCAGACGTTCATCCCGGCAGAAGGCTCCGTCGGTTGGCTGGTTTTCGACCATGCGCCCGCTTCGCTGGATATCCAGCTGGTTCCGCCTGAGTATCAAGCGGCTGATCCGGGCCAGAGCGGGGATCTCGGCGCCAGCTCCCTCCAGCTTTTGGGCTACGAACAAGGACCCGTCCAAAAAGAGGGGAACACCATCACCTACCACCAGTGCGGCTACGGGGATTTCTTTTACGATGTGGCGATCGGCTGGAAACGGACCGGCAACCGGCTGGCCTGCGCCTGGAGCGTGACCTCGTCACGGTCCGGGAAAGAGGCGGTGAAAGAGGTGGAAGAAGCGCTGAATCAGGGATTCCGCAAAGCCTACAAGGGACACACGGCCTATTGGAATGCTTTCTGGAACGAATCCGTCGTCGAAGTTCCGGACACCTTGATCCAGCACCAGTATGACAAAGAGATTTACAAGTTCGGCTCCACGGCCCGGAGCGATTCCTACCCGATTTCCCTCCAGTCCGTCTGGACGGCTGACAATGGGAAGCTTCCGCCGTGGAAAGGAGACTATCACCACGACCTGAACACCCAGCTCAGTTACTGGCCCGCATACAGCGGCAACCGCCTTCAGGAGGGGCTGGGATACCTGAACACCCTCTGGTCGCAACGGGACGCTTACAGGGAATTCACCCGCAAATATTTCGGAAAGGACGGCATCGCCGTACCGGGCGTCTGCACCCTGGACGGACACGCCATGGGGAGCAACTGGGTGATGTACGGTTTCTCCGCCACGACTTCCGCCTGGCTGGCCCAGCATTTCTACCTTCACTGGAAGTATTCGGCCGACGCCGCTTTCCTGAAAGACCGGGCCTACCCGTTCCTGAAAGAAGTCGCCCTATTCCTTGAGCAGCAGACCATTGTCCGCCCCGACGGCGTCCGGACATTTGAATACAGCGCCAGCCCGGAGATCAACAACAACCGGATAGACGCCTGGTTCAGCAATATCACCAATTACGACCTGGCCCTGACCCGGTTTGCCTTCTCGGCCGCCTCGGAAATGGCTGATTCCCTGGGATTAGCCGATGAGGCGAAGCATTGGAAATCCCTGTTCGGTCAGCTTCCCTACTATGCCCTGGACGAGGACGGCGGACTGTCGATTGCGCCGGATTATCCCTATTCCCATTCCCACCGCCACTTCTCCCATGCGCTGGCCATCCACCCGCTCGGCCTGCTCGATGCCGGCCACGGCCCCGAGGAAAAGCGGATCATCGATGCCACCCTCGCCAACCTGCACCGGCATGGATCAACCTGGTGGACAGGATATTCCTTCTCCTGGCTGGCCAACCTGGAGGCTCGGGCGGGACATGGAGAGGAAGCGGCCGAGGCGCTGCGCACTTTCGCCAGCTGCTTCTGCCTCCGGAACTCCTTCCATGCCAATGGGGACCAGACCAAGAGCGGCAAGTCCCGGTATACGTACCGGCCCTTTACCCTCGAAGGGAATTTTGCCTATGCCGCCGGCCTGCAAGAGATGCTGCTCCAGAGCCAGGACGGCATCATCCGGGTATTCCCGGCCATTCCTTCCAACTGGAAAGACGTGAAATTCAGCCGCTTGAGAGCCATCGGCGCATTCCTTGTCAGCGCCGGGATGAAAGGGGGTGAGATCACGTCGCTGACTGTCTTCTCAGAGAAAGGAGGACGGCTGCGCATCCTTTCCCCGAAGGACGGACAACTGATTGAGAAAGAAACGGTTCCGGGCGAAACAATACAAATCATTTGACGCATGAAAAGATTCCTTTTGTTTGTCCTTCTTTCCTGCCTGGTCCTGCCCTTGTCCGCCCAAACAGCTGCCAGCTTGTTCTGGCGTGCGGACAGTCTCCAGGTCCCTGAGATTGTCTCCGAGCAGGCCGTCCAGTACAAATATGTCGGCCACCATGGCCCGGCAGTGGAGAATACACACTGCGCCTTACGCATCTATTTCAACGACAGCGGCGCCATCGATGTCTACTCCAAGAGCGGGAAGCAGATGGAGCTCCGCAAGTACCTGTGGTATCCGACGGAGAAACAGCAGGAGCGGGAAGAAGCCGGCTGCGACGAGTACCTGGTCGGCAAGACAGTCGGGCTGGGCGGAATCGCCCTCTGGGACGGAGAGAAGGAGGTGAAACTCGCCGCCACCCGGGGCCGGACGGCCCGTGTCGGGAAAATGCGCGACGGTGCTTATGCTGAAATGATTGCTTACGGGGTCCTGTACAAGGGCAGCCCGGTGGATATTTCCATCCGCGTGGAAATGAAGGACAACAGCCGTACGGCACAGGTAATCGCCTCCGAATTGAACGGGCGCAAGGTCCAGTTCCTGACAGGCGTCAACTACCATCCCGGCGAGACGGTGGAATACGGCCGGAACTATATTTCCGTCTGGGGCGTCCATCCGGCCGACGTGTCGCAGCATCCCAGCGCCCTGGGCGGCGGGATGTGGTTCCAGCCCCGGCATTTCCTCGCTCCGGAGAAAACAAAGGACATGGTCCGCATCGTTTCCAAGCCGGCCTCCCGGATCAAGACCTGCGTCGTTGCAGCCTCTGTCAAGGAAGCCGACCTGAACACGGCGGACAAGTTCGCCGCATACATGCGGAAAAGCGAGACCAAGCTAGACACCGTGATTCCCGGGAGCAAGAAAGAGGATAAGGACCACATCATGAGTGATGCCTACTGGAAAATCTGGAATCCGCAAGTCCAGGCCAGAATTGATGCGGACATTGACGCCAACCGGAAGGCGGATGCCATTCTCCGGCTGAACCTCCCGGCAGGAACGAAGGTGAGCATCGAGCAGGTTTCACACGACTTTATTTTCGGGGCCCAGATATTTAATTTCAACCAGTTGGGCACACATGAACGGAATGAGCGCTACAAGGATCTTTTCGGGACCCTCTTTAATTCGGCGACCATCCCGTTTTATTGGAAAACCTTTGAAACAGAGCCGGGGCGGTTGCGATTTGCAACGGAATACTGGGATACAGAAGATTTCTGGAACAACTGCGACAACCCCCAAAGCCAACCGCACTGGAGACGGCCTTCCACGGACCAGATCGTAGAATTCTGCGAGCGCAAGGGCATCCGGGCGCATGGCCACACGATGATCTGGGGCTCCCGCATTTCGCAGCATCCCCACTGGATCATAGAAAAAAAGATGACCGGAGCCGAACTGGAAACCATGCGCACCTATCTCAAAGACATGGCTGCGCCGAAAACCCGGAAGGAAAAATACACCGCACGTTATGATTCTCTGTCTGCCGACCGGATTGCTGCCAGCCTCCCCGAGTATACCCGAACCCTTAACGACTTGTTCGAAGACCGGATCAAGACACTTGCGGCCCATTATGGCGACCGGATTCAAAGTTGGGATATCGTGAATGAGAGTTCTACGGATTTCAAGCAAATGAATCCCGGAGGAGCGCTCATGAAGAGTTCCCAGTATGGACTCATGCCGGCCGATTACACCTACAAGGCCTTTCAGGTTGCCCAAACCGTATTGCCGGACAAGGTTCTGCTGAACATCAATGACTATAATCTTTCCAAGATCTATCTCGACCAAGTCAACAGTCTGACGAGCAGGGGCTGCCGGATTGACATCATGGGCTGCCAGAAACACTTGTTCAGTTCTAAACAAAGCCTGCAAATTGCTGCCGGCGAAGATCTTGTCACACCGGAACGCACATGGAGATGGACAGACTTGCTCGGACAGGCCGGTAAGCCGCTTCACCTGAGCGAAATTACGATAACGGCGCCCGGTAATGACGAACGGTCCCGCATGATCCAGGCCGTCATCGCCCGAAACTTGTACCGGATCTGGTTCAGTGTCCGTCCGATGATGGGCATCACCTGGTGGAATGTAGTTGATGACTGCGGACGGCCCGGTGAGCCGACGAGATCCGGCCTGTTTGACCGCGACATGAATCCCAAGCCCTCATTCTACGCTCTTGACCAACTCATCAACCACGAGTGGAAAACGAATCTCGCGGCGAAGGTCGACAAGAAAGGCGTAGTCCAGTTCCGCGGATTCAAGGGCAGATACAAGGTCACTTGGGAAGACGAAGACGGAAACCTCGTCACCCGCGAATTCTTCCTGAAAGACGACGGCGACGGCCTGACGCTCTGAGTAAAGCGTCCTGTCATTCTGAAGCCGGACCTGAGCCCGCCGAAGGTGCAGGGGAATCCGCCGGCAATTATTTGCCGGCGCCGGGAAGCGCGGGCAGGCCGTTCACTTCCAGGAATTTCGCAAAATTCCGTGACTCCGAAATTCTCGCACCCGTCTTCAGGACAAGGTCGCGGAATTCCTCAAATGTACCGTCCTGCAAGGACTTCTCCTTGTTCCTGAGCGTCTTGAGGTAGAGAATCTGCATCCGCACCTTGTCCACTTCCAGCCGCTCGCTGTCATCGGCAGCGGCAGACCTCGCCTGGTCAAGCAACTGGGCAGCCTTGGAAATGAATGCTTCCGTATAGAGCGGGTTGCCATGCTTGAAATAGATGTTGAAATGGGTATCCTCCTTGACAAGGGCCTGCGTCATCTCATAATACGCCTGGATATAAGGAGCGACGGAACCGTAATACCCGCTGATGAAGTCCTTCACGAGGGCCTCGGTGTCTTGCTCCGGGTCCCAGAGAAGTTTGGCCAGCACCCAGGCGCGGAGTTCCGCGAATTCGGCCACAGTGGACTGGTACTGGGCCTCTTCGAACACGCCGATGGCATGGTTGTCCCGGAATGTCCTGATATTGGGGGCCAGGACGGAGAAATTCGGGAATGGAGCGAGGTACTGCGCGTAGTTGACCACATAGTCCCAGATGAACACCTTGTCGCAGATTTTCCCCCACTCGGCGAAATCATGCATGAAGGACGCATTCCGGGGACACGTTCCAAGCGGATGGGCGAAGCAGCACTCGATGTCGCACAGGCGGATGACGACGTTGTCCCTGGGCACAATGCCCTTGGGGACCTGGCGCGTGTACTGGTAGGCGAAGGTTCCGACATATTTCTCGGGATGGACCTTCTTCACTTCGTCGGCAACTTGGTTGACAAACCAGAGCAGGATGCCCGAGTGGCCGCCGTACTTTTCCTCCAATGCGAGGCAGTTTTCGCAGGTGCAGGGCTTCTGGTTGTCACACTGGGAAAGACTGTATACCCAGTTGTCGGGATTCTCGTCTATCGTTTTGAGCAGACGCTCCTTGCAGATTTGGAGGACGTCGGGATTGGACAGGCAGCATTGGGCGTTGGGAACCCTTTTGCCATCGATCAGGCTGAAATACTCCGGATGGGCCTGGAAGAACTCTTCCGGCTTGATAAAGTACCCCATTGTATGGGCGCCCCAGTAGGCGGAAATCTTGCCGTATTCATTGATGACAGGATCCCACAGGGCATTGAGGCGGTTGTGGGAATCCCAGGCAGGGTGCTTCGCGGCGGAATAATAATTGGTCTGGCGGTGCATCAGAGCAGGCGATTCGCTGTGGTCCAGTTTCCGGAAGCCCCAGGAATCGAGGTGCGGAACAACGGTCTTTTCGGGAGAATACCAGCGCACGCCCAGCTGCTGCTCCAGGAATGAGAATACTCCGTACATGGTGCCCCTTTCGGAGCCTCCCCAGATATAGAGATTCCTTCCGCGGTTCCTGTATGTGAAGGAATCGTCGTCCGCCGCAGGCTTGGAAACACCGGGAAGCAAAGCTGTCCTGTCACTGAATCCCACATAGATTGCAGGGCCTTTAACCCGCGAGGCGGTCAACACCGGCAGCTCGGCGTCCCCGATTTGGCGGAGATACTCGTGCAGCTCCCTGGCCGCAGTTTTTTCACTGGTGGATGCATCCTCCGGAAGGACGATCGAATAAGCGGAATGTCCGTTCTTGAAGAGTACGTGCTCTCTCCCCGAGCACCATACCGAAAAAAGGACCGAGAACAGGACAATGCCCAAGGCCCTCACCTTTACTGTTTTCATGAAAAAGCTCCGATTCTTATACGCAAGTATAGCCGCCGTCTACCGGGATGGCTGCGCCCGTCACATAGGCAGAGGCGGGTGACGCCAGGAACAGGACGGTCGTATCCAGTTCACCTTCATTGCCATAGCGTTCCAGCGGGATTACCTGTTTGGCGTAATTCTGGAAATACTCGGAATTCAAGGTGTCGACAGTGAGCGGTGTATAGAAATATCCGGGACAGATGGTATTGACGGTGATTCCGTATTTTCCCCATTCCGCGGCCAGTCCGCGGGAGAGGTTCACGACACCACCCTTGGCGGCATGATAAGGCGAACAAGGGGCGATCTTGTTGCCGACCAGGCCGTACATGGATGCGATGTTGATCACGCGGCCGTACCCGGCAGGAATCATGGCCTTTTTCGCGACAGCCCGGGCAATCCGGAACGATCCGAAAAGGTCGATCTGCATTTCGTTTTCGAACTGGGCATCGGTAATGTCCTCGGCAGGAGCGACGGCTCCGGTCCCGGCATTGTTGACGACGATGTCGATCCGGCCGAAGTGTTCCAACGCCTTGGAAACCGTTTCTTCCACCTGTTCGGTAGAAGTGATGTCACAACGGATCGGAAGGACTTCCACGCCAAACTCCGCACGCAGCGACGCTGCCACTTCTTCGAGTTTTTCCATCCGACGGGCGATGGGGACGATGTTGCACCCCGCAGAGGCAAGGGCTTTGGCCATCTGTACGCCCAGGCCGCCGGAGCAACCCGTTACGAGCGCGACCTGTCCTTTGAAATCAAAATAACTGTTCATAAAAATAATAGTAGTATTGCTAATTACGTGTATCAGTCAAAGATAAATTGCAAAAATTTAATAAATATACAAAGAATCTTACAATTGACAATAGGATACAAAAAAAGGCACCTACGTTTCCGTAAGATGATTACCCTTAGAAATCGTATAATGGTCAGTATAAAAATATTTCCTATATTTGCTATCAACAACTTTTCTCCCCATGGCCCTTTCAAAATACCTGATTTATGGGATCCTAACTGCGACAATACTTTTGCTTGCAGCCTGTTCGGAGACGCCCTCGCCGAAAACAGCGCCCGAAGAAGTCCTCTCTATTTTGCTGGACAGGACTTCCATTACTCTGACAGAAGGAGAATCGGCTACCCTTCATGCCATCATTTCACCCTCTATTCCTTCCGCGGGAACCGCGCGCTGGAGCAGCAGCAACACGGCTATCGCTACGGTTAGCCAGGGAAAGGTAACAGCCGTCAAAGAAGGCGCGGCGACGATTAGCGCAAGTATCGGGAACATCTCTGCTTCCTGCGACATCACTGTTCTGGCAAAGACAATCGATGCGATCGCCATCGAGCTAAACGAAACAGTTCTTGAACTTAAGATCGACGAAGAATTCACGCTGGCAGCCAAGGTTCTTCCGGATAATACGACAGATAAAACCGTATCCTGGAGCAGTTCCAATAGTAACGTCGTCCGTGTGGACAGTGAGGGGCACCTCGTCGCCGTCTATATGGGTGAGGCCGTTATTACCGCCCGTTCCGGAAAAGCCACGGCTACGTGTCAAGTCAATGTGATAAACAATGCAAACGAGGGGGATCATGAAGGGATGGGTGAAGAAAAATGGGACTGACAATATGATGAGCAGGAACATAATGAACGTTGTCGGGGTTAGTCTGGCCATATACTGCCTGGCGATAGCATGCAAGGTTGACGAGCCTGCACAGCGTCCCGAAGAATCTACTGGCGAGGTATTTTATGCCATCAACGGTGACATGGTCTCCACGAAAACGGTCCTGAACGCAAACGGGACGATCCACTGGTTGCCGAATGAAAAAATCAGCCTGTCATACGGGCCTGAGGATTTCGGATACGGCGACGTCGGAGGAACACCCTATATCTCCGAGAACAGCCTCCCTTCCGGGAAAGTCGCCTTTGTCCGTGAAGATGGGAACACGTTGCCCCGGAGGTTGGAAGATGGTAAGGTCTTCTGGGCCATCTACCCTTTTCGCAATGACAATGTTATCTACGGGGATAAAGTCGACCTTGTCCTTCCGCATGTCCAAACGGCTTTGGCAGAGACCTTCGACAATAACTTTTTCCCCTCCATTGCACGCTCTAAAGACTTCACTCTCCATTTCTTCAATGTCTGCGGTGGGCTCAAGTTTCGTGTCTCTGAGCCGGGTGTGAAAAGCGTCGTTTTCCGGGGTAATGCCGGGGAACCTGTAGCCGGAAAGGTCAAACTTGGGTGGAACACGGAAGAAAGGCCGGTCCTGCTGGACTATCTCGACCCGGTCAGGTCGGTCACGCTGGAAGCTCCGCAAGGAAGTACCCTCGAAGTGGGGAAATGGTATTACATCGCACTTGTACCCGGCACGCTGGCCAAAGGGTATGACATCACCTTGAAAAAGGAAAACGGCACCTCTGTCATCAAGACCAACGAAAAGCCCGTAACCATCAAACGGGCAGTCTGGGGCGTGCTGGAGGACCTGGATAAAGGCATCTCATACGAAGTACAGATGCCGCATAATGAAATCTGGTATACAACCGATAGCGGCCAAACTCTGGGCTATGAGGGTCGGACGTACTGGCGGGACAGCGAGTGTTTTACTGTCCAAAGCGATATGTATTCCGACGGGATCGGAAAACTGGTTTTTGACCGGAATCTCGACGAGGTTTTTATGTATATGTTCCAGGGAAAAGACCTTACGTCGATCCAGATTCCCGAGGGGGTCTGCACGATTTCGTATGGCGCGTTCCATCGTTGCTCCAAACTTTCCTCCGTCCAGTTGCCATCCACATTAGAAAGCATTGGGGAACTTTCATTTGCTGAGACCGGATTAAATACGGTATCATTTCCGCAGAATCTGAAAACAATAGGCGAAGAAGCGTTTTTCTGGTCAACCATTAGCAAGGCGGATCTGCCGGAGGGCCTGCTGGAGATTGGTCATGCCGCTTTTTACATGTGCGCGGAACTGTCCGCTGTCACCATTCCTTCAACGGTCAGGAAGATTGGAGGCGCCGCTTTTGAAAGGTGTCCGAAACTAACCCGCCTGGACATTCTGGCCACAGTTCCCCCGACATGCAAGAATGACGCATTCGGGAATCCATATGATTATTATTTCAACGACAAGTATCCGATTTATGTCCCGACGGGAACGGCACAGGCATACAGCGAATCGAGCGGCTACAAGGACTGTCTTTTCCGGATGTTCGCCCAGGATGGGGAGGCTCTGGCCACCCAGATTTATCGATCTTCAGACTATTCGCAAGACGGACAGGTTGTCCCTCTTCAGAAAGCGACAGTTGGACGGGGAGTCAACATCGTTATTCTCGGTGATGGCTTCGTCGATAAGGATTTGGAACAGGGGGGCGCATTTGAGCAGGGTGCGTGCAAGGCAATGGAAACCCTTTTCTGCTGGGAGCCATTCAAAACCCTTCGGGACCGATTCAATATTTATGCGGTTAAGGCCGTTTCTGCGAATAATATTTATGGCTGGACCGAATCAGAAAGGGCCTTTTCATTTGATGTCGATGGCCGGTTTGCACAGTATGATTTGAGGGACAAAAACCTTTCCATCGCTGTGGATTACGCTTCAGGCATTCCCAACCCATACAATACTCCTATTACGGTCATTATCATCTACAATACGGATATCCACACAAGCCGAGCTTCATGCGCCGGCAAAAACGAATACGAGAACATCGGTTCTATCTGCTTCGTTTACTACCTCGATGCCCTGGGCCATGAAGTTGGACATGGCTTGGCGGATTTATGGGATGAGTATATTGTTTCTGACGAGGGAGACCTGACGCAGGAAGATCGGGATATCATCGACCTTGCACACTCTCAAGGGAAAGCCGCAAACATCGATTGGAGAAACGACCCGGCAACCGTGTGCTGGTCTCATTTTCTCTCCGATCCGCGCTATGCAGATGAACGACTCGGCGTGTACCAAGGCGCTTCTTATTCCGCAACTTCGCTTTTCAAACCCACAGAGTGTAGTACTATGAAAGAGCATCGGACTGCTTTCAACGCACCTTCTCGGGAAGCGATATACAAGCATGTCATGCTGTATTCAGAGGGTGATTCTTGGGTCTATGATTACGAGACCTTCGTGAAGGTTGATGCCGGTGGAAGGGAACAATGGGTCTCCCACCTGAACCAAGGCGGGTACCCAGAAGCTATCGAATTACCAGAATAGGACTACAAGAATACGCGAGGAATTGCAGCGACAAAAAAAGGCACCTACGTTTCCGTAAGTGCCTGTCCTGCTGATGTGGAGATAAAGAGATTCGAACTCTTGACCCCCTGCTTGCAAAGCAGGTGCTCTACCAACTGAGCTATACCCCCATTCCTGTAGTCCCTGGCAGAGTTGAACTGCCGACCTCCACATTATCAGTGTGGCGCTCTAACCAACTGAGCTAAGAGACTATATAATAATGAAAGAAAAGTACAGCAGCAAAGTCCACAAGGACTTCTTCGAGCGTCTCACAACCTGTCGCACTCACCAAAAAGGAGGTGTTCCAGCCACACCTTCCGGTACGGCTACCTTGTTACGACTTAGCCCCAATCACCAGTTTCGCCCTAGGCCGCTCCTCTCGGTCACGGACTTCAGGCGCCCCCGGCTTTCATGGCTTGACGGGCGGTGTGTACAAGGCCCGGGAACGTATTCACCGCGCCATGGCTGATGCGCGATTACTAGCGAATCCAGCTTCACGGAGTCGGGTTGCAGACTCCGATCCGAACTGAGATGGGTTTTTGGGTTCCGCTCTGTGTCGCCACATGGCTTCCCTCTGTACCCACCATTGTAACACGTGTGTCGCCCCGGACGTAAGGGCCGTGCTGATTTGACGTCATCCCCCCCTTCCTCTCACCTTGCGGTGGCAGTCCCGCCAGAGTCCCCACCTCTACGTGCTGGTAACTGACGGCAAGGGTTGCGCTCGTTATGGCACTTGAGCCGACACCTCACGGCACGAGCTGACGACAACCATGCAGCACCTCGACA